>Ga0123352_10000632_pt1 | contig 43048 bp, 27 predicted proteins | sample TergutLab28metaG_FD_89700 | JGI IMG/M metagenome (GOLD analysis project Ga0123352, IMG submission 89700) | Labiotermes labralis P1 segment gut microbial communities from Petit-Saut dam, French Guiana - Lab288 P1 | ecosystem: Host-associated > Arthropoda: Insects > Digestive system > Gut ... | reverse complement strand
TGTTTTTTTTTTTTTTTTTTTTTTTGGTTTTTTTTTTTTTTTTTTTTTTCCTCCATCTTTAAAACATTAGTGGGGGGGATGGTGTTGAATACAAGCTGTTAAGTTAGCTGCATAGTTCAGGCAAGGTACACAGAGAGGAGACCTAATATTTTGAAATTTTACAGAACCCTCACATGTGCCTCACAAACCACTAGTGCTTAAAAGAATAGCCACAGAAACTGAGCAAGAGTTGCCTGAAAATGGAGAAGGACAAAAGCGAAAAGAAACGAAGAAGAAAAGAAAATGCCGGTAATGTTTGTATGTTACAATGAACATGACTAATTTCAAGCATTTTATGAATCTGTGTGTAATCCATATTTTTCAGTCATTCACAGAATGATGCCTTTTAGGCACTTTTTTTTTAATAGCCATAATTAATAAACTTTCCATACTGCCAGGAGACCGTTTAATAATAAAAGGACTCTACATGCAGGTGGCCCACACGTCACTTCACCATATTTGAGTATACATATTACTAACTAGTTAACTGACTTTTAGGCTGCAGTGTGTGTAACCATCCTAGCCATGAAGTAGTTGTAGTAGAAATGATATATTCTTAGTGTTTCTTAATATGGGTTTAATGCACTTCTATTTTGGTAATCCCAAAGGCTTGCTCACTGATGTGTAAGATTTCCAGATCTCTCCTTCTGCCATGCGATATAGTACATACATGTCTACTTGAAGACAGTTATCTTGTTGTGTAGTCTCAAATGAACATTTCTGATTATGCAAGTTGCATGTTTTGAGGTTCTCATGCTGACATAGCTGAAGATTCAAGTCTTGTGGGATGTCATGTTAAATTGTTGGGTAATTAAGTCCCAACACATCAAAGGATCATAGTGCTTTCACTTTCAGGGTCAATCAGTCAAAGGAAAGTAGCTGTGTGGGAGGGTAAGGTATATTATTATATGGGTATGAGCATTGTGGGTAGCAATATGAGAAGAGTAGGTGGTGAGCCAATTGGCATGGTAGTGATTTGTGGCCTTGATGTACTTTGTGGCATGTTTGAAGCATAGGTCAGCAGTTGGGAGTGAAGGTTGAAGCCACACAGTGCTGTTCATATGTGTGTGGATGGCCAGAATATAGTATCAAGGAAGGCAAAGTTACCGGCTGTCTTCATCTCTGTAGTGAATTTTGGTGCTCTGATATGGCCAAAATTCAAGTGGTCCACAGACCTTTCCAGCTTCTCTGGTCCATGGTGACAGCTCACAAACGACATTCATATAGTGAACCTGCAGAAGGGCTTGTGTGCTGCTTGATCCAATGATTTATTCTAAGAATCCGCCATATATAAGTCAGCAGTCATGGGGCAAACTGTGATCCCATTCTCACTGTATTGGTCTGCTCATAAACTGGCCACTTAAGCTGAAGTAGGAAGAGGTCAGGACATGACAGAACAGGCCCAGGAAAATCTCTTTCCAAGTGTTAGCCCAGGAGGTCTAAGCCCTCTGTATTCAGCACTCCAGTGAATAGTGACATCATACCACAGCTGACTCTGTATCCCTCAATCCAACCTGTAGAGTCCCCATTGTGTTTATGAGCTGAGAGTTCTTCACATGGTGTAGAGGGATCCCTACGATTGGACTGAATATACCTCCAGATACTTGGACAGCTGGTAGGAGTGGGGCTGTGATATGGCTTATGATTGGCCTTAGAGGGACTTCTTTGTGCACTTCATGAACTTTGGGAACTGCTTACCCAACAACACAGCATAATATCTTAAAGACTTAAATATTCATGCAGAAGTTAATTTTGTGTCACTGTAAACAACTATTTTCACATGCATTGAAGCTCTAAAAGTTCACCCTTGAACAGGCCATGAAGGCCCAGAGGGGTAGTAGAAGTATAGCTGTACTCTTTCCTTAACCTCAGCATTAGATGGGGTAGGGTTCAGCCCCAATCCCCGACTGCGTTACCCTCGGGAAAGACCCGGTACCCATTGCATAGGAGGCTGAGTGGGCCCCAGGACTGGTCTGGATGGATGCAGAAAAACTGGCCCCCCACTGGAATTCGATCCCCGTACTGTCCAGCCCATAGCAAGTTGCTGTACCGAATGAGCTATCCCGGCATTGAAGCCTCTTTGCACAGAAATTCAAGACTCAAAATAGATGTGATAGCTTCTTTAATTCAGTGCATATAAAACTAATTTGTGCTTTTATTAATTTGAAACAAGTGTGTAAACATTTTGTGCATAGTCACTGGGAGTTTTAAACAAGTTATCCATAGATCTATTTACTTTCTCTCATCTCCATATTTTATAGGCTAATGTAATTTGAAACATAAATAAAAATGTATCACTTCCACAGCAAGAGGGGTAGGTAATAAACATTGAGATTAAAGACTTTTGGGGTGTTACATCACAAGTTACCAACACTCTGAAAGATTGTGGCAGCTTTATCTTCAGAGCCAGGCAGTACCAGAAGAGAGAGCCCATTCTGCTTGGAATGCTTGACTGTGATTGTGAAGGTGATGTGATACTACCACTCTCAATAACTTGACAGTCAGCAAGGCGTAACACCCCAGAACACTAACCTTTCTGAAACAGATTTCAGATAACCAATGATTTGCATAATTAACATACACACTCCATAGTGATTTTGAGGTTATACATCCCATTGTGCTATCATGTAATTATTATGTAAATAAACATATATATGATAAATGATATATACTTAGTTGTGTGGACTATTTATTTATATAATAATAATAATAATAATAATAATAACTGACCTGATGTAGTACTGCATGACAAAAAGAAACTTGTCTTCTGATCAGTGTAGCCATACCAGATGATTCAAACATTAACACAAAAGAAAGTAAAAAACTAAGCAAGCACAAAGACTTGGAGATTGAGGTCAGCAGGATGTTGAAAGGGAGGATAAAAATTGTGCCAGTTATAACTGGAGCATTAGAAACAATTAAGAAGGGATTAGATCAGAACCTTCACATGATCCCAGTTCACCCGTCGGCCACAGAGCTGCAGAAGATCACACTAATGAGCGCTGCACACATCATTTGTAAAGTGCTGGGGTAAATCACTTTTATTTATTGTTGAGATCTGGCCTTACCAGAAGACTGCCACATAAATAAGCAAGAATAAATTTAAAATAGTGATAATGATACTAGAAGTATGGATAGACAGCTTATTAGTGAAGAGGACACATTCCTATGGCTGTCAGAGGGAGATCTGAGAGGAGAAACTGAAAGTGAAATAACAGCACATGATCAGGCATTAAAAACAAAGTGTCATGTGACAAATATTACAAGCAGAAACAGATAGGAAATTCAGACTATGTCAGCAATTTGATGAGACAGTAGAACACATCATATCAACATGCGCAATACTGGCAAAAGAACAAAACCTCTGTCATCAGAGAAGAAGGGATGAGTGACTCTTCTGCCTCTAGGTGGAACAGCTAGTTCCCCTGAATGGTTGGTTTGTGTCTTCTAAACTGCATGGCATCACATCCCAGAAGACAGTAAGCTGCATGGTCAGTACTGTGAGAATGTCATATCTCTGTGGTACATTTTCTTCATTGGGGTATAGATGCACTGAAATCTGTGATATCTGGCACTAGATGATCTGAAAAGCTCCATTATTATGAAATTTACAGAAAACCATTACATTTTACTATTCTATCAACTGGCAACACTGAGCACCTTTTCTGAGTGTTTGGCTATTAATTATTGGTGTCGTGTGGTTGTTTGAGATTATATACATCACATTACTTCTTTTAGTAGTGACAGTAAGGGAATAGAAAGTATGGCAGGGAAAACTTGATGGGACATCATGTAACAAGTGCATTTCATAGGTCTCTTCATGAAGTTGCTTGTTACTCTGAGATACACATTAGGTATAATGTTCTGCTACCTGGCCTGCTGGCAGCATGATGGCCTCGGAGGTGATGGATATTGCAAGTATTGTTGCACTGATACTGCTAGGAACTAGAACTTCCTAGAAGAATCTTACAGTTACATTGTAGATTGTAGTAGTGCTCAGGTTGATTTGTTGCTGCTTGAACAATTCCCATTGCTGAATTACCACAGTACTACTAACAATGATATGCCATTCCTGTCATTGCAGAATTCAGACTGTGGTGTACAGGTATGCAAATTATGAATTATTTTTCCAGTCATATTTATTTCTATGTGTGTATGTATGTATTTTTTTTTTTTGTAGAGTTTCAATTTGCACAGTAAATTGCAAACACAAAGTGGTTCGACAAATTGCTATGAAATTGGGCATGAGGGATGTGGGTGAGGATGACTCTTGGAATCTCTACTGGGCTGATATATCACTGTCACTGAACAGAGCCAAAGGACTGAAGAGATTCCAGGTAATTATGATTATATTTTGTGCTGTGTAATTTCTCATCTGAATGTGATGCAATTTAAATTCTGGAAAGTAGTTGGGAGGTTGGAAAGTACTTAAAGGTCTTCACTTTAAATGCATGGAAAATGTTTGAAATTAAGTAAGGATAGCTAAACCCTTACAGACGCCCACTTTAGCAACCTTTTCATGGTAGAATTCTAGCATTACTTTAGATACTTAAGACTTTATTAAATATTGTGACCATTGTACTTTGGACCAGTTAAACAAGGGCCTCAGCCCTGAACTGTTATGCTGCAGTTTATTCTTGGTGCTGTGGCTATAAACCTCCATAACATGTTGGTACTAATATCTGGGCTTGTACAATAGCTTCCAAATTTGTTTCTTATGCGTGTGTGGTGTTCGCTTAACTGGGAGTCTGGTAATGAATAAGTTAGCTGAAAATCACCCCAATCTCTTTGCAGTGTGTATATTTTCACCTTCATCATAACTTGCCACAGGAGTCAAATTTGAGAACTGTCATCAAATACTTTTATTTAATGGTAGTGGATGCCTTTTTTGACAGTTATTCTGTGTATGTATGTATGTGTGTGTGTGTATGTCTCTCTCTCTCTCTCTCTCTCTCTATATATATATGATGCTGTTACTCTGGTTCAGCCACGTTAATTGAATATGTCTGAACAGATGTCCACTTTTGTTCATCCACTTTTATTCATGGCTGTACTGTTATAACAGTATGTAGTCCAGATGGCTGAGCATTGTATGTGTTCGATAGTGATACTGTTACTTCTGTTATGAAATCCAGCCACTGGCTGAATAGTACAAGGGGATTTGAAATCCTCCAGTCGCAGATAGAGGATGATCAATGTATACATAAATTTTTCAGAAATCTAGGAGCCGCATCCAAATTCTAGATGCCTGAATGGTGATATGAAGCAGGTTCTATACTGAGGACCCATAAGTCTGGAGTGACCTGTGATCCTGACTGTTAACTGGCACTTTGTGCTTTTTGCATATGAACTGATGCATATTTTTGTGTGTAAAGGTAGAAACTGTGACAGTTGTGCTGAAAATATTAGGCACTGCTGTGTAAAATGTGGTTAGCCAGGCAACCAGATGCTCAGTATTTGTACACCCCTGAGTTTAACCCCAGAATTTAGTAAATTATGTTTGGCAATAATGTAGTACCTGACTTTAAAAATGTTTGCTAACTGAACTACAAAATATATAATTTCTGCATAATTAATGTGTGGAAAAGAATGAGCACCTATATGTTTATGAACTTTGGTAGGTACTGGTACCATCAATGTAAAGGTCACTTGCACATACAAATTCAAGTGTTAGTAAGGTAAATGGTAAAGCCACCTGTGTGTTTAATTAGGCAGTGTGTCATGAAGGTGTGTTGGCAGTGGAGGTATAGCTCATGTGCTATTAAATTGCGCACTGGCTGGAGGAGAATACTCAGCTTGACATCCTGTCTGATTTACTGTTTGGGAATAGTCTCTTCTACTCATTGGCTAGAGGCTGGATGCTCCCCGCATTTAGTCTGGACTCCGTGGGGAAGAGAAAAAAGTCTGTGCCCCTGTCATGAAGTTCTGTTCCTTGGCCAGACAACCCATAATTTAGCCACTATACTGATTTGAGCTTTTGAGACTAGTGTAAGACCCCAGCATTCGTATTGCATTAGTGAGGACAGGAATCAAAATGTCAGGCTTCTTACTGCATGGTGTTCCACAAACTGAGTATGAGGGTTAGAGTTTTGTCAACCATTACCATGATCTTAGCTCTTTGGCCTCAGAGCTGGATGTTTAAATTTTAGCACATCCTTTATGTAAAGTGTCAATATTATATTAACCCCCAGAAAATTACATTATGAAATACATGGCATTTTATGGAGGAAAAACTGAGATTGTAGAGCATTTGTTAGAAAATTTAGTAAGTAAATTTTTTGACAGAATATGTGAATGTGGTTGGTGGGTGATTGCGGTACTTGCATCCTGTATTTATAATGGGTGTGGATGAAAGGTTAGATTGGAAGATCACCTAGTAGCTAATGCTTTGATCATTCTGCAGCATAGTTCTGCTATGAGTTACATTAACACATGTAGTGGTGCTTCTATAACGTGTTGTAATTGTGCATAATGGCTTTAAAATCTGTCAGGCTTTGATTGTTTAAGGTATTGGTTCAAGCATAAACAAACCATTTTATTGAATGTATTAATATCATTGTAAGAGCTGACAAATTTTCTGGATTTTTCAGAAAATAAATCACTTCCCAGGAATGTCGGAGCTTTGTCGTAAGGATCTTCTGGCTCGCAATCTTAACCGCATGCTTAAACTATTCCCCAGTGACTATAATTTCTTCCCTAAAACATGGTGTCTTCCAGCTGAGTAAGTGTTGAATGCATGTATTTGAACCTTGCATAATGGTAAGGCACTTTTAATGCACTGTGAAGTACATGCATGTGCACATTTCCTGTCAGTTTTCACCCCAAAGAGTTATATAACTGGAGGCGATTAATGCATTTCAACATTCATATTTTCTTCTCTGAGACTGTCAAAAAATTCATCAACTGAAATTACTACTGGTTTATTCTTAAATACATAGATGACACTGGTTAGGGGGTCCTTTTCTGATGTAGTCACTGACTGTATCTACAGCAGTTGATTTTCTTCATCTGTAAATTCATTCAGCAATATTCTTCTAGCAAATAAACATAACAGCATGGACTCACAAGAGTACTAAATCACTACCCATATACTGAAAAGAAATGTGGCATTCTATCTGGGAAGTTCCATAACTATTGTACACAGCATATAAAATACCATGAAATGAGAGTTTGTCACTTGATTGTCTTACTTCAGTAACCTGAATATGGGATGAAGTGCCTTCTGAAAATTTAAATTCATAGAAAACCAGATTTTTCATCATAATACCTTCCACGTTTTCATTCCTGTCATTATTTAAAATACGTATGAAATTGCATGTGTGTTTTGGTTACTTGTATCTTCCTTCACTATGGAAATTCTGCTCAAGTTAAAAACACTGTGATTGCTATTTCAGGTGATGTGTTTCTGAGGTGTGTCATCCCTGTTGAGTGTTTAAACTATATCCTCCAAACCCTACACCTACCCAACCGGAAAGATCCACACCCAGCTACCTACAAATTTAATGACCCAATAGACATCCCACCAAATTCAGCTAAACAATAGCACGTAAAATGATGATGAGATCTCAACATCACCACGCAGTTTAAACATATTATATAAAACTCTTTTAGCAAGAAAGTTGTCAAACCTGAAGATGGCTGCTATAGGCCAAAACATGTAGTTTGTCCATTGCTAATAAACACCATCGTTTAGCCATTTATGTATAGTTGTGTTTTTGACTGAACTTACCTCACCATATAGGAGATGTGGATATTTGTTTTAGGGAACTATTTTGCTTGGTATGCAATTGTAATGTGATCCCTTTTTTTTTCAGGTGGTAAAGTGAGAAAGTTTCCTTATCTTTTGAGCAGATGATTATAGTAACATAATGTAATATATGTATCTTGTTTACAGTTATGGAGAGTTGGTAGCTTATGCACGAGCTAAAAGGAACCAAACTTATATCTGTAAACCAACAACTGGCTGTCAAGGGAGAGGAATTTTTGTTACAAAAAATGTAAAAGAAATTAAACCACATGACAGAATGGTTTGCCAGGTTTATATTTCACGAGTAAGTTCAGTTTTTATGAAATGTGTTAAATGTTATATATTAAATTTGCAGTCAATATAAATGTCTGTTATTTGTGGCTATTGGTATATTATATTTATTTCAGCCATTTCTTGTGGATGGTTTCAAATTTGACTTGAGGATCTTTGTGTTAATAACATCATGTGATCCATTAAGAATATATGTCTACAATGATGGCCTTGTGAGGTAAGGTCTGTTTTAACTTTTAGTTTTTTGTTGTGTGTGTTAGAATTATATAGAGTGTATCAAAGTCACTTGTATTAATAATGTAAATGTTGCATTTTGTAAAGTGTGATGAAGAAAGACAGCACTTATGAAGGAACCAAAATAATACATTTGATACAAAAAAAGATTCAGTATGTGAAAGCAGAATGTGACAGTAAAGAGAATGAAATAAATGAAGACACATAACAAATATGTTTTTGTAAAAAGTGTGTGTGCTGGTACAGGCCATTTCATTACAATAACTTGATGTTCAAGGTTAGTTCTAATGGAAGAGTTTCATGAAACAGCACAATATGGCACAATTTGTGACATGATACAATATTTCTAACAAAATGGTATTTTTTGTTATATTTCTCTCTTTACTGCTAGGTTTGCCACAAGCCGATACCAGGAACCAACTATTAGCAACATTAGTAATGTTTTCATGCATCTTACTAACTATTCTGTCAACAAACACAGCCCAGCTTACATTATGGATGAAGAAGTTGGCAGCAAAAGGTATGCTGCTGTTTCACTCGTGACAGCTTTCAGTAATGTACTTTACATGAGTAGTGTATTGCTGAACTTTATGTGTGGCCAACCGACTGACTGACTCACCGATTCACTCACTAACTTCATGGAGCAGAGCCCATCTAGATTAGTTAACAGTTGCTCAGCTATTCAAGAAGTCCTCCAAATTTTATGGGATTAAAGGGTTTGTTGCTGTGTTTGTGAGTGCCCACCTCTTGTTCCTCTTCTGAGGCAGATGATTTGATCCTATTTCTGTAAGAACAGTTTTAATATTATCTTTCTGCCTACAATAAGAGCTTCCAAAGAGTCTCCTTTCTTCAGGTGTATCATAATCAGATATGTTGCCAGCCTATGGATGATTTTCAGGCTTCCACCACGAAGTAGCTGGGAACTGCACTCTTCTGGGTTATTATGCGGCATGTAGAGGTAATTTCTTACCAGTGTTTTGGAACAACCCTTCGGCCCCATCCTCAGGATTCAAGAAACCTAAAGAACCCTGAGGATGGGACCGATAGGTTGTCCCTAAGCGCCGGTAAGAAATTACCTCTACTCGCTGCATAATAACCCAGAAGAGTGCAGTGTTGCCAGCCTAGTTCTGTTGGCCATCAATGCTCACATCCTATTTTTTTATGTTTAATCTGATTGTCATATTAAGTTATCTTCTGTCTGTACCTGAGAAACACCAATCAACTCTCTCGTTTAATAGCAAAAGCAAAATATTCAAAGTAACAGTACACTTGTATTTTGTATCACGTCACTGCTTAGACATTGGTGTGCATGTTGTTTCTCAAAAATGCCCTCTTCATTTTTGTATGTCCTTCTGTTGTTAGTTGAAACACATAAACATAGTGAGACATATCAAAATGTGTTCCCTCTTCATGAACATCAATATATGTAATTAATTATCATTCTCATAGTTTTGAATTAAAGAGGTTTTACTATCGTTACACAAGCAGATTGGCATAATGTGGTATATTTTAATTGATATGTGTCTGTTTATTTCCTTATAACAGGAAGATATCAACACTCACAAAATGGTTGTTGAAGAGGCATTTTGATGTCCATGAGTTGTGGTCAAATGTTGATGATGTGATTCTGAAGACTGTTATTGCAGCTCATCCCATCCTGAAACACAGTTACCATGCATGCTTCCCAGCACATGACTTCACTTTTGCCTGCTTTGAGCTGCTGGGATTTGACATCCTGTTAGACTACGTGCTTAAACCATTTGTGTTAGAGGTACTGTTTGTAGTTCATAGCAATACTGTATTTTGTTGTTACTTATTTCATACCATCATGTAGTGTATGGACATGTATTTTCAACTGTGAAGTGAAGAAAAAATACACATACTGGGTGATTCATATAGAGTGCCCAGGCTGTTGACACCTTTACTCCATAACACATGCATGGAATGAATTGAAACTAATGTGATACATATATAAATTCTTGCTGAACTGGATGACTTTTCATCAAATGTTGAAAATGGCCACCATCCTCCACTAGACACATAAGTGGACAACATTGCATGTTGTCCACTCTTTGTAACAACATTGTTTTTCATTGTTGGTTATCTCCAGTCAGGTGTTAGCTTTCAAAGCTTCTTTGGTGTGATATTTGTTCCCGTACACTCTGTCTTTCAGGTAGACCAAAAGAGAGGAATTTTGAGGTGTCAGGCCTGGTGATCAAGGGGGCCACAGGTTCTGTGAAATCATTCTTTAATGCAGTGTAGCAATGATACATGTTAAAATGAGTGCCACTCAGCGCCGTCTGTTGAGGCTGTGGCAAATTACTAGCGCAAAGTACTGGCATGAACAGGCAGCATTTCTGCAGCAAGTTCCATCTGCTTCCAATTGTTTGTTCAAGAATTACATGCAAAAACGAGCTGGGTGTTCTGTATGAGTCATCCTGTACCTGTATTTCATGCACAGAAAGTTTGTTACCATGTAATTCTAACTGTTTCCTTGTCGCACAATTTAACAGATTTTCTGAGCCATGATTACCGTTTCCAACCATGTCCCCCCCCCCCTCCAAATCATGTCAGTGAGGAACAGTACAGACATCTTACTGCCATAAAGGATCTTTCACAAGAACTAATATAAGAACAGTAGTGTCAGTAAAAGGAACAGTGTTGAATGTCTCATTTACAGTGCAGAAAGAGAGAAAGGTGCTGTGAAATTTGCCAGAAACAACATGCAGGGGGAAATGTCAGTTGCAGAATATATTGAATAGAAGTGACGAAGGGTTAAAATGGTGTTGTCCAACCTGCAGCCCACAGCCACAATTGTAAATATTATATATAAAAAGATAAAGTGATCCCGTTACAGGCCCAGTGTGACCCAGAGGGTGGGTAGAGGTATAGCTCTACTCTTCCATGACCGCAGCACTAGAAGGGGGTGAGTGGTGAGCAGCATGCCCTGGCCGCACTTTACCCCCAGAAGAGACCCAGTACCCATTTTATGGGAGGCTGGGTGGGTCCCAGGGCCAGTCTGGACAGGCTTAAAATATCGTCCCCACCGGGATTTGATCCCAGACCGTCTAGCCCATAGTCAGTCGCTATACCAACTGAGCTACCCGACCCACAAATATTATACATACTTTAAAAAATTACACAATGGTTTAGGCTCTTAGGTATACTGCTTATCATGATTTTTACATGTGCGGCCTATGAACTAGCACCCAGTAGTGGCTGAACACCCTGGATTTTACCTGTATTGACTCTATTCAAGATTATACAAAACAATGTTTCATTCATGTGGGAATGTCAAGCAGACAGTGATGCATTCCATACATGTTCCATGGATCATTTTTGTAGATCCTTACACAAATTGTGCATTCAGCTGTCTGATCTTGAAATTTGGCCAGACACAGTATGTGCATTATGGAGTGAAATGTGGGAAGTAAGGGTATGCTTCATAAAATTAATGTCAGTGAGCAAGACATGTGGATATTCATGCAATAAGTATGAATATTTTCATTTGAGATGGCATTCAGATGTTGGATTTCATGACATGTTAGTGTATTGAATCTATGCAGTTCTCTTGGTACACATCAAGTTGAATTGGTAGATAGTGAACAGCTTTTGAAAAGTAAAGTATGTAATTGTAAGTGAGATATGAAACACTGTGAGAAGGACAGACTATTACAAGGTCTATAAGATTAAAATAAAAAATCACTATTAAAATATTAAATTATAATCTTCAGTTGATACATGCTGAAAGTGAATTACTACTACTAGATTTGAGATGCTTACATTGGTGTTGATGGGGGTTCCAGTCTTCTGGAAAATGGCATGGTGAATTGGTATTTTGTTACCAACATGTTGAAAGAGGCAATTGCCTCCTATTTCCTATTCTTGAAACACCCTGAAGATGGAGGAAGCAAGTTCCTAAAAATTGTTAATACCCATGTGACAGTTGACACAGCATTGTATCCCAGAGGACTGGAATCTGACTTACCAAATAATAACACGTTTGTGCATTAAGTTTTTAACATTGCCTTTTTAAAGGAGGGATTCGATCGCTATGCAACTTCATTCAAATAGCCAAAAATCTGACATTATCTGAGGGAGAAAAAATACCAGGGAGGTGGGGTTATGGGCTTTCTCTTTTGCCATACATGGGACCCACAAGTCATTATCATTGTAAAATATGGAGGGGTTGTTGGAGTCTACTGGGGCAACTTCTTCTAAACACTGATGTGGCTGGTAGCCTGAGAAGACTGTATGGGATGTTGTGATTTTTGCAGGTAAATCATTCTCCAAGCTTCCACACAGATACTCAAATTGATTGTGATATAAAAGAGAGTCTTCTTAAAGACACATTTATTATCCTGAACCTTACACAAGCTGACAAAAAGAAGGTAATAGAGGAGGATCGCCGAAGAGTGCGCGAAAGATTGTTGCATGGCATTAATTGCAAGATGTGAGTGTTGTGTTGCATTTTTCAGCTTTCTTAAATTGCATACATCTTCTCTCAGAAGAGTTCAGTGGTGTTGAAATCGAAGGTGTTTGTGTCTCATGAACAGAATGCAGGACAAAATCACAGTTAAGGACAAGACATCCTTTGAAATTATGGCAAAGCTTTTGTATTTGGAAGGAAACTAACAAATCAAAATTGCACACCTGAAGAAATGAGGAGCAGATTAAATTTAGGGAACTCCCACTGCCATTCATTCCAGAATTTTTCCTCTTCCTGTTCACTGACTAATAATGAAATGATTGAAATTTACAGAAATACAATTTTGACTGTTTTTCTGCAAGGGTGTGTAACTTGATTCTCACAGTAACGGAAGCACTGACACTAGGTGGAGGGTGTCAAAGAATAGGGTGCTGATGAGGAAATTTGGGCCTAAGAGGGAGGAAGTAACAGGAGCTTGGTGAAAATCTTATAACGAGGAGCTTCAAGATTTTTAGTCCACAACAAAAATTATTCACATAAGTCAAGAAGGATGAGATGGTTGGGGCATGAGTGCTTGTGAGGAAGAAGAGAATGCATACAGGGTATTGGAGGGTAAACCTGAAGGAAGGTGAACACTTGGAAGACCTAGGCATAGATGGGACCATAATATTAAAATTAATCTTAAAAAAAATAGTATGACAGGATATGGACTGGTTTAGTCTAGCTTAGGATGGGGATAAGTGGGGTGCTCTTGTGAACATGGTAATGAATATTTGGAATCCATACAATTCAATAAAATTTCTTCACCAGCTGAGGATCTACAAGTTTCTCAAGTAGGACTCTACTGCATGATGGAGTTAATTAGTTATTTTGGTTATAAGTAAGTCAGTCAGGCAGTCAATAGGCAGAGTGACAGAAACTGCTGATGTCAAAAAAGTGATGAAAACATGTCAGATTAACAAAAATACTTTATGGAAAGTTTTATTTGTGTTGTTTCTTGTATTTTCACATCATGTACCTAGATAATTTGAATATAATGCATGCTGCGCAGATAGCACACTTAAAACAAGTGACCTTCCATCTTCCCATTCCTCCTTTCACAAAGCTTAATATACTTTCTGGTTTAATGTTTTCTTCCTTGGTTATAACAGTTGTACATTTGAAGCTGAAAGATGTCAGTTTGACTCAAGATTAAGTTCTAATCATTTAGAGCTAGATTTCTGGTGAATAAAGCTGCTTATTTTACCAGTTTTTGCATTCTGAACTTATCATGAACTCAATACCTGATACTTCAGTTTCTTGTGCCAGTGACTAGAGATTTAGTGTGGTCAGGAATGCCATGCCATATAGTCTGGTCGAAATTTAGGCATATTGCAGAGGAAGCTGCTGCCTCCATCTTCTACACTGAATATGCAGACAGCAGTTGCCTGTGTGAAACTACATTCCAGAAGATGGTAATTTTCGTTAACCTCATATATAGATTCAGTAGTGGACAGATCATAGTTTAATAAATTGAAAATTCATTTTCCTTAGTGGTCCTGAAAAGAATGGTCACTCTGGATCAAGACATAAAGATCATTGGAAGACTCAAGTTGCGTGGGAAGAGTCCCATTTGGGGAACTTCCGTTGTATCTATCCTTTCCTTGGCTGTGAGAAGTATGATGAGTTCTTCCACCAGAACCAGAGTACACTGTTCCTGGATACAGCTGCATCCAGAGCAAGAGAGGAGTGTGCACGTATGCACAGGGAGGAGTTGGAGGTATTTATTGTACATTTTCTTCATATATACTGAATTGATGCCAGGGCGGAAAGAAGAATAGGATATGGTATCTTTGTTCACATTCTGTGTTACGTGTGATAAAGGATGCAAATATAGTTCATTCATTTCTGAAGAGTTCTGACAATTATATATGATACGAATACATTATTTCTGGACCTGTCCATTTTTTTAACACTCTGGACAGAATACCATGTTTTTAGAAACTGAAGCTGTTTCTGTTTTTTCATATGAAAAGGGAGGGAGGCATCTGTTCATTTGTATCTCATTAATTACTTACTTACTCCATGGAACAGAGTCCTTCTTGAGAAGCTAACCAGTTTTCAGCTAATCAAGAAATTCCCTGGATTTTATGAAACCCTAAGTTTCATTACCGCATTCACAAGTGCCCAACACCTATCCCTATCCTGAGTCAGCTCAGTCCAGTCCATAACCCCACATTCCCCTTCCTGAAGATCCATCTTAATATTATCCACCCATCTACACCTGGGTCTTCCAGCTGGTCTCTTTCCCTCAGGTTTCCCCATCAAGACCCTGTATATGCTTCTCCTCTCCCCCGTACATGCTACATGCCCCTCCAATCTCACTCCTCTCATTTTTGGCAGTTGAACAGTATTGGGTGAGGAGTACAGATCATTAAGCTCCTCATTATGTAGTTTTCTCCATTGCCTTGTTACCTTGTCCCTCTAAGGCCCATATGTTCTCCTCAATACCCTATTCTCAAACACCCTCAGCCTACGTTCCTCCCTCATTGTGAGTGACCAATTTTCACACCCATACAAAACAACAGGCAAAATATAGTTCTGTGTATCTTCATCTTTAAATTTTTGGATAGCAAACTAGAAGACAAAAGATTCTGCGCCGAATGATAGCAAGCATTCCGTGACTGCAGTCTGCTCTTAATTTCTTTCTGAATAGAAATTTGATTTGTTAAGGTTGTTCCCAAATGTTTGAAATCTTCCATTCTTTCAAAGGAACTATTATCATTCTTTATACTGTGACTTCATCCTGCATTCTGATCTCAAGACATGACCTTGTACTTAGTTTTATCAGCATTCGCCTCTAGTCCAATCTCCTTACTAGCCACTGTCAAAGCTTCTGTGTTTTCCTTTATAGTATGTATGCTTCCTCACAATATATTAACACCATCTGCATAAACCAGAAGCTGATGTGTACCATTTAATTTCAAGCCATCCTGGTTTACCTGAACTCTCCTAATGGCATACTTTACAGCAAAGTTGAAACGAAATAGTGATACAGCATCTCCTTGTTTCAAACCATTCCTAATAGGAAACGTGAGACAAATGTTTGCCTACTCGGACTCTGCTATACGTTTAATTCAGACACATTTCTGTTATCCTTACCAGTTTCAGGGGGATAGTTAACTCAATGAGAATATTATACAAGACTACCTCCTATCTGAATCGTAAACTTTCTTGAAGCCTATAAAGAGCTGATGCACTACTTCATTGTACTCCTATTTTTTTTTCAAGTATTTGACAATTGCAGAACATATGCTCAGTAATAAAGTGAAATACAAACTTGCTGCAACTAGGTAATTTTATTAATGTATTCTTAGCTCGACATGTTTCGGGTACATACGCCCATCATCAGGAGCATTAGATGTTGAGTTGCAGCATATGGTTTTCTGCACTGTAAAGAATGAGATAATATGAAGTGTGTGTGTAGTGGCTGTGTGCCATATTATGTGGGTGTTTATCAGTGCAGTCTATGGAGTATTGTACAGGTCTGTTTTTGTGGGGACTGGAGGTTTGTGCTCACCTGGTCGTGGGAGGGTGTGTGTAGCGGGGGTTCATGGTGGAGGTTTAAGGTGTTGGGGGTTGTGTGCATTTGTGATCAAGTCTCTGCTTAGCTTGTGGGTGTTTAGTGTGGTAGTTAGGTTAGATAGTGGCAGTGGGTGTGTGGTGTGATTAAAATACTTCCGTGCTATTTATAAATAAGTTTTTATACTTACCCGAGTATTTGGATGGGTGGTGGTCTTGAGAGCCACTGCTAAATGCTCTTGATGATGGGCGTATGTACCCAAAACATGTCGAGCTAAGAGTACATCAATAAAATTACCTAGTTGCATTAAGTTGGCATTTCACTTCATTTCATGAGGAAGATGCATGGTCAAACAACCCTTAAATATGATTATTAGTTGAACTGTTGCGTTGAAATCCACATTGATGATCCCCAAACTTGTATTCATAGAAAAATCTATTTCTTGTTATGGTATGAGTGGCTCAGTAATGGAAAAAGCTGATTCTTTAAGTCCCAACAAATCCAGTGCCTCCCACATTTTCAAATAAGAGTGGAAAACATTCAGATTCTGGAAGGTTGTGTTTCTTTTCAGAATGTTGGATGATGAAAAAAGTTCAGGAACCAAGTAACCCTTAATATTCAATAAGTACTGCAAATCACTGCTTTGTAGGTTCTTGGATAAATGTCCTTGTCTTTCTTGCTGTGCATATCTAGGAATAGTGGACAGTTGGGAGTGGGACAGCCAGATTCAAAACCATGTGCTCATTACAGTTGTATCATATTATAAAAAGGTAAAAAAGTGATTCTGTTACAGGTCTGGTGTGGCTCAGAGGGTGGGTAGAGGTATAGCTCTACTCTTCTATGACCGCGGCACTAGAAGGGGGTGAGTGGTCAGCAGCGCGCCCCGGCCGCACTTTACCCCCGGGAAAGACCCGGTACCCAATTTATAGGAGGCTGGGTGGGTCCCAGGGCCGGTCTGGATGGGCGGAAAATCTTGTCCCCACTGGGGTTCGATCTCGGACTGTCCATCCCATAGTTGGTCGCTATACTGACTGAGCTACCCGGCCCACTGTATCATATGATACAGTACAAAATTATATAATAATGTATTATATATAATAATTATAATACATGTTATCTGTCTTTGTAGGTTAAAGCAAAGGAAGCTTTCCATAAGTGTGGAGGAACAAACAAGCTGCATCTGGAATCCCCATTAGTCAGAGAAAAGAAGCCCTTCCCAGCAATGAGCAGGAGACTTTTGCTATCAGTAAGTGGCATTACATTTTTGAATGTATGGGAAGGCTTGGTGTCATCCATAGAAGTTACTTTAATTGAGGCCACAAATTTTGAAGAGTGGGATCAGATGTCAACCATTTTAAAACATTTGTACCTGGCTGGACATTTGTCACATAATCCGAACAGTCTCAGTAATGTCTGTAATTGGTGCCTTTCATTAACTTTGCCATATTTCAGATTTGTTCTGTCCTTGTATATTATACAATTCATACATTTGTGTTTGGATGTTTAAACTCTGTTGTTGCTGTATAAATTTTAGTCCAGATTATTCTTTAGTGCAAACTAAAATTTCTGTGTGTGTTATTTTCTGTACTATGGTTTTGTTGACTGGCAGTTGTCTAATGGTAATACATGATACCTTAAAGTTATGCATCCGCACCAGTTGGCTCAGCCAGCTCAACTGCATATTATGTTCCAAGTGACTGCCATAGTTAAAATGCCCTGAGTTTTATATTCTGTACCTTATGTGGAGGAATGTTGTGTAAGGTGTTGTACTGAGCTGTTTGTGAGTCTTGTCCCTCTCTGCGAGTTCCTTGGTACTGAGTATTCTCAGAACAGCTGATAGCAGTTTAAGAATTTTGTGTTGTTAGGGACATGTAACAACATAGCAGTTGTTCACTTTAGAACTTTATTGTCAGTTGGTTCAAGCAGCTTAATCCTGCTTCCTCAGGCTTAGTTAATAATACCCTCTTGTCTGTGTCCATCTTTCAAGTGATCTGTTAGATTAAATTTGCCAACAAAAATATGTGTGTGTGTATATATATATGTATGTATATTCAGTTCATTTTTCCTCCTTCATGGTATATGCTCGTGTCCCATCTTCTGTCATTGAATTGCTGCAATAAAAACTTATGTGATTTTCTTATTTCCTTAGTAGTTCATTGTCTGTAAGCTCAGCTAGTCTCTCTTGAACACAATTTCAGATTCTTTTATTTCTTATTCTTACCCCTGCACATGAAATCAACAAATCACCCATAACATCCATACAGGTTGATGGCTTTTAGAAATAAGGAAGTGTTAGAAAAGGAAATAATTGTATAAAAGGCAGAACTGGAAAATGTCTTGCAGTTTATTCTGATCTTGATTTTACTGCTGTAAATTACTGAACTTAAGGTACATTCTGAATTATTTTCCTTTTTTTTTTCAGACGAAGAAATATGCTGCAGAAAGGAAGCAGTCTTTTCTTAATTCATTTGAACCAGGTCACATTATTGAGTCTGAAGAACAAGAAAGATGTGTAAGATTGGCACAGAGAGATTTTCTGTTGAGAAGGCTTGGGGTTACAGAGCAGGTGAGTGAAAGAAAGTAATAAAGTGTGATGATTATAGTTTTTGAGGTGTTATGCCATGTCAGTTGATAAATAATGACCGACATTCTGGAGGAGTATAGTGCCATTATCTTTAAGGTTCACGCAGCCTGAGACTATCAGTGCACTGATGACCTTGCTGCATATTAGCAGTAATAGACTGTTGCTGCAAACAGTGAATCTGCCTTGAGATGTTTTACAAGGGACTGAACATTGTTTTAAATAATAAACCAGAAAATGTCTTGCTAGGGATGGATCAAAAGAGAGTGGATCCATTGAATTCATACACACTACTTGTGTCTAGCCGTCTATGAGATCGGAACACGTTTTAACAACACTTTTCCCTTCTGAAATGTATTAATATTTCTATTGAATTATGAATGCATTCTTTTTATAACCTGAATTATTTATTGATGGACACTCTTCAAGTCTACAAACACACAATACATTTTCACAAAACAGTCATGCTTTAGGTCTGCCATCATAATTAATTAAAAAATACAGTGTTAAAAGATACAGAAGATTTTTAATTTCATGAAATGAACTTCATACACTATGTACCTCATGATACAGTTCGCATACTTTGATCAGTGGGTCTCAAAAAAACTTGTCAAGGTTGTTTGCTTCACTTTCTTTTCGAACAGATTGCATGTGTAGTATTCCTGCTTGAAGACATTTCTTGTCATGGACTGTGGAACATCAGAGATGCTGCTGAGGAAATGTCTTTCTCTTTCCAAGCCCTCAGAAAATGTTGGCTTGGGTTCATAGACGCTTCTGCCTCTTCTTTGTTACCAGGAACTTCCTGTCACAGCTGTTCAGTCTCTTGCTCAGCACGTGGGAGAAGACTGTCATGAGGTTTCATATTCGTTGAATGATACTACTACATATGACTTAATCTTTACATCACCTTAAATTTCTGCACTTAAAACCTTCTCATTCCATGTTGCACAACTTTCTCACTAAACAGCACTGCTACATATAATACACAGTAATACTGGCCCAGTCACAAATTAAAAAGCAATGCAATTCTTCTGCAAGTGCTTGATGTACACTAAATGGTACCTGAAAAACATGGGAACTATTTGTCAAGAATCTTCCAGTGGAAACATACCACACAAGAAGAGTCATTACTTTTTTGGTCAATAAGCTTAGAATTTGTCACTGACCTTAAGACAATTGGTAACATCAGCATTTGGCAGTTTAGGGAATACTTTCACTTTGGAAGAATTTAGACACTTAAATTACAAAATACACATACTCATCAGGAAGTCCTGCTGGGGAACATTTTAAATGGGTTAAAAGTACATGGCCCCTGTGGGGTTTGTTTTTGGGACAAAATAATTACATCGTTTAGTCAGGCATAAATTTCAGATGCGATCTTCCTAACTTCTGGGATGACTGTAATGCAGACTGATGTTCCTAGCCTATAGAACCATCATAATGCATACTGACCTTCCTTACCTACGGAACCATCATAATGTGTACTGTTGTTCCTACCCTGTGGAACAACCATTATAGTGCATACTGACATTCCTAACCTGTGGAACCACTGTAATGTATACTGACATTCCTAATCTGTGGAACTATTGTAATGCATACTGACGTTCATAACCTGGGGAATAACCATTGTAGTGCATACTGACATGCCTAACCTGTGGAACCACTTAATGCATACTGACATTCCTAATCTGTGGAACCATTGTAATGCATACTGATATTCCTAACCTGTGGAATCATCGTAATGTGTATTGACATTCCCAAAGTGTGGAACAGCCATTGTAGTGCATACTGACATTCCCAAACTGTGGAACCACCGTAATGCATACTGATGTTCCTAACTTGTGGAACCTCTGTAATGCAAACTGATATTCCTAACCTGATGGTATTCAAAAAAGTGAATGGAATATCTGCCGTGGGTACCTCTTAAAATTAATGGTCTCATTGAAGAATATGGTATTGGTTCTCCATAGGGTTTCACAGTTTGTCAACTGAAGAACCTGAGTGTTTCAAGATGAGACACAGGTTCTCATATACGGTGGACTGTTGTGGACAACGTAATGAACCTTTGGTCTCATGAGAGGTTGGGAGTTTCTTGATACGCTAAGTGACCTTCAGCTTCTCAAGAAGGACTCTGCTCCATTGATTTCGTTAACTATGTAAATTCTGTGTTTGTGTGTGTGTGCAGATCACCCGTGCCATGAAGAAAAATGGTTTTTTGAATTTGGTTGATGAGAAGAAGTTTAAACTGCCTAGAAAGGAACATAACATTTCATATCCTGAAGATGAAACCAGTAATAAACTTCCATCCATACTTCCAGATTCTAGTAAGGTATAGTAAGATTATAGCCACACCACCTCGTGATGTAAGAAATAATTAATTGTAGTATGTAGTAGCATATCTGAATGCCAGGAACTGTGTACAGAACATAAGTCATAAGATAATGGCATGCTTAGAGTGAAAATTTAACAGATGTGATATTTAAATTAATTAACAAAATTAATAAGCTCTGTTTTAACCTTTGTGAGCATATTTTATTTTTAAGTTAGGGATTATCATTTCATAAATTATTTGTAAGTTGCCAGCTGGCATAGCTCAAGCTTACTGTTGTTGGTAGACTGTAAGTGACATGTGATACAGCTAAGCAGACTTGGCAGTATAGAACATAAGTAAATCTAAATTGAAATATACCCCTTGATAGGGGGCACTTTGTTGATGTATGCATTTATGATGCATATAGGATTTGTATTTGTGTGAATTATCTCTTGTAACTAACAAGCCCTTATCATGGATGCCAGTAGAAGTACATGTATTAATCTTCTCGAAATTTCAATTCTCATGCTAGTTACCGTGCTGAAGCCCATTTTCTGACCATGTATTTTAGTAGGCAGGTACTCATGTTTCAGAGTAAGGTGCTGCCATTCTGAGCAGAGTAGTTTGGTTCATATCCACCAGAGTATGCAGTGGCACACCCTAGAATCTGGATATCTTTATTAATCTTCGTGTCTTTGTATGCTACGTATTTTATTAGGTTGGAAGCAATGCTGGTATTGAGCTTTTAAATGGCCTACTTTATTTACCTGTTTTAGAAGTAAAGAAGATGTACAGGAACCCTATATCTTTATGTCCCCCACTGGTTGATAATATCAGCAATAGTGTGGCAAACAATCAGGCTGGCAAGGGAAAATTTTATGCATTTAAAAACTTATAGTCTAATATCATATGAAAATTGTAAGTATGTTGAACCTCACAGATATATTATTAATGTTTCAGCTTCATTTTCCACAAGAAATCAGTAGGAGTAATTTCTTCCCCGATCCAAATCCTCGTAAGTAATATTTCAGTTTTTCTTTCCTTTTTTCTTTCTTGTACATGTGAACTTCAGGAAAGATCGTGGCATGCAGTTCATGTAGGAACACACATGCGTGTGAGTGTAATTAATAAGGGATACCATTTTAGAAAAATAAGTGTGACATACATTGACTTAACTCAATTTCTAATCAAGTTAGTAGGTTCTTTTTCTTATTTTATGAATCAGAGTATCAGATTAGGGACATCTTGGTATAGCGTGTGCCATGAATTTTGTAGAATTTCTGCTATGTTAAATCAACAAACCAAGCATCTATTGGTTTAACATACTAGAAATTAGGGACAGTTTCAGTTTATGTCAGTAGTGATGTTGGCATCACTGAAAATTATGTTCATTTAACAATGTGTATATATTCCTTTGCATATGGTTGGCTTTATCATGTTAGTGCTTAAACATTGCTAAACTGCAGTGAAGAACAACCAATCTATAACATGGTTGCCTGTGGCCAGAAAATGTAACAAGCTAGTGATATTTAGGAAGTGATTGCACTGTGTGGCACTAACTGAATGAACCAGAGGAAGGTTTATAGATTGGTAGAAACATTTAAAGGATCTCAGATGAATGCTGTTGATGATGTGTGTTTGGGTTGCTGTCATCTGTAACATGTGAGGTTAAGGAGGATATGAATGAGCATGTCTGGATTCTCAGATGCAGCCTTTGGATCTTTTAATCCAAATTCAGTTTTAAGTAACATACAGTACTTTGAAAATCTGTATTAAACTTCACGGTGCTATTTGTGCCATTTATGGCTTAAATTCTCTAGGGAAAATTTTCCTGTTCTCTGCAAGGTGGTAGAAATCATTGAACACCACTCTTTTTCTTTATCATAATTCACCAATGTGCCAATTGGCACACAGTCATTGACAGGATTTTCTGTCACTATATGAATCCAATGAACTTTGTTCTGAATGACTTTCATCTAAACTAAGACTATGGTGTGTTACGATATCTAGACAGCCTCACATTGAATATATGACAGCAAGCATTCATAATGAAACCTTCTTTCTGGAAACATCATCAGGCAAGGTCTATGATGATAGTTATAAATACTTGTGTGCTGCTGTTACAGAACTTCTCGATGCATATATAGTGTTAAAGAAACCCCCTCTTATCATGTATATTGACTGTATGAAAAACTAGAATGATTGATCAGAGTTCTGACACACATTGTCTTGGGTCCCTTCACACGCTTGAGCACCTGGGCAGTAATGAGGGGAGATCATAATTAGTAATTATGAAAAAATTAACAAGACTTTAAGTTTTTTGTGTCCAAGGGCATGCTATATGGTATGGGCTATCTAGCCAGGCAAAGGATGTACAGAGTTGGCATTACCAGTGCACAGACTACGTTGGACTGAGACGTATCATGTGGGCATAACATTTTGAGTACGTCAGATGGTGCTAGGTTAGTATTTGTGGCAGTTTTATACAGTAACATGCAAGAAAGTGAGTCCATATATCATAAATAGGGATTCTTGATAGCCAGATTACTTTTATATGCGAGACTGAAGACTGTGCAAATACTGAATTGTTTGTACCAATGTAAAATTACTGCGTTTACCTGAATATAAAATGACCTCATTTCACAACATTCAGTTACCATGAAATTGCCTATACAGAGTGTGTTTTAACTCTTTGTGCAAGTAGAAGGCCACTTCCCATTTTGCAAATGATGAATTAGTTACAAATTGTCATATATTTGATTATTAAGCACAGTATTCAGTATTGGAGGTTCTCACATCATGACTCTAAAAGTACTGTCTCCCGGGGATGTGAAGTGGTCTGTTAGGAATTTACCTACATTTCGGAGGAACATGCCATTCTGCTCCTCCAGCACGAGGTGAGAGACCAAGACTGACCTGGCATAGTGCTGGACAACTGGGCAGGTTGAATCCTCTTGTAGTCTTCAGAGCATGGGGGCCTGAGAAGTATAGAGCACCATTGTTTTCATACTTTTACCTGCTTCTAAGAATGAACTGTGATTTTCAATAAAATAACCAAATGTATCTTCAACAGGCTTGAGCATTACATGCAACAATGCTCCAATAATTATGCGCCCACACATTCCTTGTGTCATTCGTTTAAAAGAAGGGGCCAATAAAGGCAAAGATGTTTGGATTACCAAGACACACATGGCACGTTCCGTTACAAACACACATAAGCTTCAAGAATTGGAGAGGAGGGAACATCACTTTCAGAACCAGAGTTGTAGCTGAATTGAGGTGTGAACCATCCTGATATACCCACTACTTTCAGCAGGAATTTTGTCAACCTTATATTGTGCCTTTTCATTCTTGTTGAGTTATTCTAGTCATCTGTATCATATTTGGTAAGTTCTGTTCCTTACTAGCAGATGTTCTGTAATGAGGGTTGTTATTTGATATTTATACCTAATACAGAAATTAGGAAAAAGAAACGACATGAAATTTCATCAATATGTGATGAAACTATTGGAAAAATGCTTTCTTGAATGTAATAGTATAGTATAGTTCAGGTAATAAACATGTTACAGTGGCCTTTCACAGGTATGTCACTGGGATTTGATAAGCATTCTGATGCCATTCAGAAAGAAATATCTATGCTGTTCTTAGAATGAATTAAATGCTGAATATTAAGAAAATATCAAATGACAATCTGAATGTGTATACGTAATAAACTTTTTTATTCACAAGATTTGAAGTATTCACATTGCTGTTGCTGAAGATCAAAGTCTTGTAGCAACATTACACAATGCTGACTGATTACCAAGACACCAGAGGAGCATACTGCCACCATCCTCAGGGTCTAGCAGTCCACAGACCCCGAATAAATGGCAGTAACTATTTTTACTGTTCAATGTGATGAAACAACTTGGAGGATTTGTATGTTGTTCAGATAAAGATGTATATCATTCACAGTGGTGAAAACTCACATTATGGTCTTCAATATTATGACACTGCATAGTTTGATACAAGGGGAACAAGTTTTGGTGGGGAAAACTGCCTCCATTTTCAGGGTATGAGTGAACCATTTTGGGAGAGTGGCTGCGTATATGTAAGTGGGCCCCAGAGGGTAGTACTGGCCAGAGCCTGGGGAAAAGGACGATGCGACCAAGACTGGCCAGTGTCAACCACAGGGCCTGAAAACGGGAACTATTCCAGGGTAAGTAGAGTAAAAATTTCCCTTCTGCAGGTATAGAAGGAAGGCAAACAAAGAGTCTTTCAGGACCATGGAAGGAGGAAATGAAAGATGCCTTTCAGGAACCATAGGCTGAGCAAAGCCAAGCATGACTTGTCAGTTTGGAGAACCTACTTGCATTCCTGGAAGCTTCCATGTCCTTTTTAGGGAGATCATTTTTAGTTAAGGGACCAGTTTCAAAAAGTTATATAAATGATGTTTTCATTGGACAGTAGTAATTATGATATACTATACCTGACAGTATATGCCATGAACACAAGGTACAGTGCAGTGATTTCATTATTTTTTCTTCCATTTTTGTGTAAATCAGATCCACAGAACCTGAACAGCAAAATTTCACCGTAGTTTCAGATAACTATGGCAGTATATTTCAATAACCCAGCTACAGCAGAAGTGTGAAGATAAATGTTGTAAAATTAGCAGGAGTGTGCAACACTTTGTAAGTGGGTTCAGCTTCTTGATGACACTTTTTTTTTATATCCCATACCACAAGAAAGTTAAGATTGTCCTACGATCATTTTGAAACAATTCTTTCGTAACACAGATGATTAAAATATTATGCATTGTAGTTATTCAGATGTAAAACTTTACTTCCCAAAAAAAATAACAGTATCTGCAGTAAAGCATATTGTGGTATCTAACAATATGGTTTATAAATAGCTTTATACACAGGCATTACATTACTCAAATGTGGGAGACCATGTACACTGGTAGTTTGAATAATGATGATGATTTTGTTGGTGGTGGTGAAACAAAAGAAGAAGAAGCTGATGAAACAAACAATAAAATTCTCAAATTTCAAGATCTATTCACCATGGAATATCTAAAGAAATATAGATTAAACTGATTCTTTATCCTCAGCTTTTGTACTGCTGAATTTTATCTTGGCTATGTGGCACAATAGTGAATAAACTTAAACAGTAGCCTGCAGAAAAATGAATTTATATGAGGGTCATTAAAATTATCACACATTACAGTATACCCTTCAATATTCAGATAAAAGCAGAAAGGAAGAACAAATAACAAGAAACCCACAATTCCAAAATTATCTTGCTTGTAACTTGTACACACACACTGCACAAATTACTTGGAATTACCTGTGCTAGTGTCACAATTATGACTTTCGCAATTATAAATACAGCTTTTGGCAGACACGAATTGAATCAGGGAAACCTGTAGTTCTGTTGGCTCTTTTAAGCTTGTCAAAACACAAAATAGTATATGGGGCCAAAGATAACAGGCTTAACAGACTCATGGGATAAGACAGTAGCAGATAAAAGTTTCATTCACTGTTGCCTGTTTGGAAGTGACAAGGCAGTTTTTTTTAAACCTTCAGTTAAATAATGAACATGGAAATAGGGATATGTAACTAAGTAATCCAGAAATTTGAATAAGTCAGATAATGTATTTATAGCTATAGAGATAATGAAAAATACTATCACTGGTAAAAGGTAAAGCAGTCCCGTTACAGGCCTGTAGTGGCCCAGAGGGTTCCAGTAAGTTAAGGTTCCCAGATTTCGTGACAACGGCACAGGATGGTGGTAGGTTGTCAGCCTTACGCACCAGCCGCCTTTACCCCCAGGAAATATGCCTGGTACTCATTTCTGTTAGAGGCTGAGATGACCCCAGGGCCATAGTGCAATCGGAAGGATTTTATGTCAGTGAAAAATCCACTGACACCAGCTGGGATCGAACAAGCGACCTTCTGATTTGTAGCACAGCACCTTAACCACTGTGTTACCGCGGTCCCCTAATACTATCACTGGTATTTATGCAAAATCATAACTGAACTTCATACACTAGTGCTGCTGTTGTAAAATTCCCCAGATTTCATGTCTTGAAATAATTTCGCTATCTTACATAAAACTTATTTCCTTACATTTCACATCAGTATTTTTTAGAAAACAAGAGTATGTGATACTGAAGGTAATTTAAAAAATTGTATGTTTGCCTGAGCTATTTTAGTTTGTTAATTTTCAATGTATTTGCTGGGTGGTGTGTATTTTGTGTAACGTTGTGAATATATTATGCTGCTTGTGTCTCAGGTACCTATAGTAGTGCATGGGGTAAATGTTGCATACTTACACAATGTATTTGTAATGAAATTTTATGTTAGCTCAGTTCTTAACATAAGTACAGTGAAACATCTTTTGTATGATTGTAAGTACACTGTAGTAAGACATCTTTGTGAACTACTTCAATATTCCCAACATTCTGAGTAACAAAATGTTGACAGGTATCCTTATCATGCATTGGTAACCTGAAAATTCTTCAGCATCTAATACTGACCAGTACAGTCTAAGATATCTGAAAAAAGAAAACAAGAGTATAGACTGGAATTAAAAAGCTACTTGAATTTGTAACAATCATGTCACTGTGGACTGTAAGATTTCTGTTCATCACAGTAAATATTTTTCACACTGCCATAAAAATGAATATTGAAAAACAATTTATGTAGATATTTTGGCCCTGTGAAAAGTGCAGCCAAGAAAATATGCTTACAAAGTGAAATTTTTTCTTAACTCAGTAGTAATGGACTGTTAAATACATTAACAAAATTTCACTTTGTGCATGTGAGTCTACATAATCACTGCCCCAACAAGACCATAAACAGAAAATTTATTGCATACATAATTATTTAACGTTACCAGTAATAATATTATTATGAATGAAATAGAATCTTGAGCTGAAAAACAAATTTAGTAACAAAATAAGATCAACAGATATTATAATGTATAACAAATTTTATTGCTAATATATTTATTCACATGATAAAAAATAAACTATGCACATTTTTCCTTTTGTAGTTAGCATACTCAGTAAAATTTGAACTGTTAAGTATGAAGATTGTTACAAGACCTGTAAATTTAATTTTAATTATGAAGTTTCAGAACTTAAAGATGACGTTACTTTAAAAAAGCTCTTTTGTGACCATGTAATCATGCAACATAGGTACTGTCATAAAAGATTATTTTACAGGAAAAAAACTTACATGACAAAAACCCGACCACGCAATAGTTTTCTCGTATGTACAAAAAAATTATCTCAAAATACGATATAACATCTCAAAAAGACAAGTCACAAAAAATTGCCTCAATTTTGTAAATTAATAAGTAATATGAACACAATTACTATATAGTGGTCCGAAAATTGATTGTGTTGTCACTTATGGAACAAGGTTAGCTGCCTAGTACCTAAAAATAAAATCAACACTCTTGTCAAAAGTACAGTAGGTTAAGTATTAAGAACAGAAGATAAAAATATGATTCATAAAGTAAGAATTCCAAGGAAGTATGCATAGATTACAAACATATTTCACACATCTGTAAATTATTTGAATCACTTTTTCCCACATACAAGCAGCAGAACACACACACACACACACACACATGCACGCACATAAACACTCGCACACATATTCTTCGGTGCCAAATCTCTCTTTTTATCTCTCCGTAATGCGGCAGGCAGGAGACTGACTTGACAATACATCAGTACGTATTTTGTTCACGAATGGAACAAGAGGGTGAGGATAAAGAGTGAAATATTTATTATGGCTTGAATTTCACTAGTGGTATGTTTTTGGAAGATAAACACTTGTCACACACCCACTCCGCGTACACTTCCGCCGTGAGCAATTGATAGGCTGCTTCTGTCAAGCCAGTACACACTCTGAAAGGGAAGGGAAAAAAAAAAACTTAATTTTAAACTGACAAAGTGCCACAAAACTGAACTGAACAAATGTATCTTGTGATTAACACCCTACACAGACTGCAACTATTACTGTCATTAATAATATTAAGTATTTTTGCTGTATTTATCAGTAAGCAGGGCCCTTAACACAAACAGAGAAATTCTATGCCAATTCCAATCTCCAGGACCACTACTTCTACAGTCAATAATTGCTTATTTAGCTACATTAGCAGCTATAATTACAAATTTTAAAAATGCAAAGAAATGAATATATTTCTTAGATGAAGTCAGTACTCAAAACAGATATGTTGCAGAACCATATGTATAGAACTGTTAGTAATTCAGATTAGGTATTAAGAACTGAGATGGTACACTGATTCACACTGAAAAAGGGTGCCATATAAATCTAAATTTAAGACTTATAATGTTAATATGTTCATCACATTTGTTTCTTACATTAACAAAGTTAACCAGACTTACCGATGGAACCAGAAATTACAGCCTGACTCGCAGAGAATGGCCTGGTCATTGTCATGAACTTCCTTATGGCAGGTACCACAAGGATAAATGGGAGGAGCATTGGGATTCTGTGGGTTGAAAACCATTGGCTGGTCCGGGGGATATACCTGAGATTAAAAAATAAGCCATTAATCAGAGCCTGTATAAAAAAGATCTCATCACTTCTATTCTCATTGAAATTATAGCTGCAACAGTCTTTACCTTGCCTGCAGAAACTGGCATGGGTTTGGGTCCCATTCCTGGACCAGGGAAGCCATGTGGAGGGCCATGCATGCCCATGTGATGCATTCCTGGTGCCATGTTGCCTCCCATACCACCCATTGGGCCCATATTGCTCATTGGATGCTGGTGAGGTGAGTGGTGGTGATGATTCATTGGACTCATACTGCCCATATTATTCATCTGTCCCATATTCATTCCCCCTCCCATGTGACCACTGTTCATTGATGGGCCCCCCATTGAGGGCCCACACATATTGTTCATTGAAGGGCCTCCCATAGGACCATTATTCATTGATGGGCCACCCATAGGACCGTTATTGATAGGTGGGCCACCCATAGGACTGCTGTTCAGGGGAGGACCAGCCATTGGGCCTCCCATACTGTTCATTGGCGGCCCACCCATGGGGCCACTCATGTGACCACTGTTCATGGGGCCACCCATTGGCCCATTATTCATATGACCACTGTTCATAGGACCACCACCCATATTGTTCATTGGGCTCCCCAGAGGGCCCATTGGACTTCCCATAGGACCACTGTTCATCATAGGGCCACCCATACTATTCATAGGGCTGCCCATAGGACCACCTGAATTCATAGGGGCGCTCATAGGTCCACTGCTCATCGGACTTCCCATTGGTGCGCAACTGTTCATTGGACTGCCCATAGGAGGACCACTGTTCATTGGAGGACCACCCATTGGGCCACTGTTCATAGAAGGACCACTCATGGGATGACTTCCCATACTATTCATAGGTGGTCCACCCATACTTGACATAGGAGGGCCACTCATGTTGTTCATAGGGCTCATACCACCCATAGGTGGGCCACCCATATGATGATGGTGGTGGTGATGATTCATGTGGACATGATGCCCATGACCCATGCCCATCGAGGGAGGAAGCTGAGGAGGCGTGTCATCAAAAGGGTTTGATGCAACAATTGTATCTCCATATCCTGTTTGAAATGGATCAGAATAATATGTTAGTGACAGATTACTAAAATAATCTTGACAGTATACTGGTACATCAGATTGAAATTTTAAGCCCACTTTTGTAAAGTGTCAGATGGGCCATGACACTGAAAAGAATTGTAACATACTGTAAACAGCAAGGCCAGCTGTAAAATGTTATCTAGTACATCATCTAGCAGTCAACTGTACCATGACAACTCTCAGAATGGGGATTCATCTTTAACAACATATAGGTAGGCTTGAAAAACCAAGAAAGTGGAATCCAGCTGATAGTCATAGTGGTTAGCAAGAGATGAGCTCATTTTATCTTGATCACCACAGTTTCAGTGAATATTACTTGTGGGTTATGTTGATTTTAAGAAGTGAAAGAACTGGTACTTTTAAATTACCAGTTATGTCTACAACCCAACAAGATGGGGAACAGGTATGACAGGAAGAACTGCCTACTGTATTATTCAAAGAAAACATAAAAAATTGCTGCTTGATGTTTGGGATGTTAATGTATTTATTTATGCTGGTATATAATTTTCATAATATATTTATAATATTTAAGTATGGCAAGCGTAGATTTATGGGCTAAGATGTTCATCAACAAGTCACAAAGACATATAAAGTACATTATGTAAAAATTAAAACAAATTTGGCACTCACTACTGAATTAGTACAACACAATTTGTTGGATGTGAAAGCAGCAGATACGTGTGCTGCAATACACATGGTTTGTAGTTAAAAGTATGAAACGTAATGAAGGTACAAGAAACAAAACAAAAAGTGATGTCAGTATTCCCATTAATATTCAAATATGCAAAAAGACAGCATGAGAGAACAGAGAACTGAACAAACAGGAGAACACCTTGGATTCCACTGATGATCTGTCAGTTAACTGCAGCAATTTAGATCATGCCAGTGCCCTACTGGTTAATCACTGTTGTTAATATGTTGCTTACCTCTTGCAGTTACCTAATGAAGTGCCATATTTTCAGAGGAAGAGTAACATTAAAATAAATCTCTCTGGGTAAGAAGAAATAAAAGCAAAAGATTAATTGTTGCAGAATCCAAGTGTACTGCAGGTGATAAAAGAATACATCCAACTATTGCACCACATTCAAGAATTTTTTTATAACAACACAGATGAAATTAGTGTAGGACAGTAGATGTATGGAACTGCATGGTTTGGGAAGAAACTCTGGACCATCAATTTAAAAAAATCTAAAATGAGACTGAAATTTTGGAAGCGATCAAAATTAAACACAGCTGTGTGATTCCAGGTGATAAATATGTTCCACTCCATTCTGCCAACTAAAATTATATTGCTGTATGATAAAGTGAAGAACAAGAGTTGGAAGCAGCAATTATAAAACTAACAGATGCTATAATGTGCAGCTCTGGTGGAAGAAACACTGAATATGCAGGAATAGATATGAGTATTTAACAGCAGGAATATTACGGTGCTCGAAGATCTTCCTAAAAATGTTGCATTTTATTTTGTGTATAATGAGAACACCACAGTACTGTATGACAATTAGGCCATCAAGAACTGCAGATGACAACAGGCAACTGACTATGGGGATAAACTTCTTGCACCAAATGACTTAAAATATATTTGCACCTTGGAAGTGTACAGAGAAGAAAAGTATGCCCATGGGACATCTCATCAAAATTGCAGAACAATTCTACAATAACAAGGTATGAACCACAAGAATGTCACTGTTACAGCTGAAACCATCAAGACACCACCATATGGTGTCACTCATATGTCTCATCAGCTCACTCAAAACAACATACTCTGAAGCAGATATAAATACAGAAGAGGAAGATGCAATTAGGAGCAAAGGAAGGAGAAATTAAGGACTAAGTCCTGTGAAATTACTTCAAATTTCTTTAACATTAGTACAGTTTGTGCAGGAAAATGGGAGAAAAAAGCCACTGATGTAGCTTCTTCCTGTTAACTGTGTGTAACATCAAACACATTTTAGACAGAGTATCTCACATATAGTCTGACCTCCTGAAACAAATTGTGACTGACAATTCTGTAACAAAGAAATGAGTTTTATCATCACTTTTGAGGCTTGTTACATGCACCTTTCTCACCCTCAGTGAAGAAAGTTAACTCCCAGTGGCAACCCTGATGTTTCTTCATGGCTGGATTAAGCTTACATGGAGAAAAGGTGCAGAACATTAATGCATGTACAACTACTACTGCACACACATTATTCTCATATCATTATTCTTAATCATCACATAATTTGTCATTTCTAACCTGTGCAGCTGACATTAAATAAGATGAAACAGTAGGGAAATCTGTCCATACACTCCATTAACTGAGAAGGTGTCACACCATAGTCACAAGACATCAACTGAACACTGCCTGTCACAGTTATACACTGTGTGTGAAGTATCTCCCAGGTTTTGATCAACACTGTTGGTTAACAAGCACTTGTGGTTTGTGGTAATTTGAAGAAAAACGCTGAAAGTTTTACTACCAAGATATAAGCCTGCGAGGCAGGCACAGTTTGTGGGCAAATATGTGCGTGAGAATAAGACATAAGTTACCACTTGTGTTAGCAAGCTTTTTTGAAATGAAAATGATAGAGGTGCAAAAGAACTATCTAGAAATTATAGGAAAGTACTGTTAAATAACAAGAAGATAAAGGATTCACAGTGTATGACTTTGAAAATTGGCAGTGTCCTCAACCGGCATAGAAGTTGACATTCAAGTGTCAGTGAAGTGAAAGGTAATGACACTTGCACGAGTTTGTAAACAGTCACAAGTTGTCACACTGCATTATATGTACTGGTGACACCACAAGCAACCATGCATAAAGTGCTGCACTGAAGATTAAAGCTGTTCTCATGATAGTTACAGTTGTACAGTATCTGAGTTCTGGTGACATTTCCATGTTGCAGTGGACATGCTGAACTGCTTCAGACATCAGTGCTGCCTAAGCTGTATGTTTCTGAATGAAACCACCTTTTACACTGGATGAAATGAAACAACACAGTGTGCATTTCTGAGGCCGTGAAAATCCACATGCTTTCAGTGAGTGTATGTATGGTGTGGATTAATGTACAACTACTTAAGTGGGGCATTTTTCTTCAATGATGAGACAGGCATGCATGAACTTTATTTACTGCAGCAGATTCAGTATCTGCACCTGTATGTTATTCTGGAACTAGATGGCAATTCCCCTCAATGCAAACTGGTTTTTATGAGTATCTAAACAAATAACTTCCTGGTTGGTGGACATGTCACCTCACTCCACACACAGTCCCCTCAACGTCTTCATACATGTGTATGTTAAGGATGATGTGCACAACCCAGCAGTCACAGGGACTGGTGACTTGCATCAACAATGCCACTTCAACAGTTGATCCTCCTATGCTACAATGCATATCACAAGAAATGCAGCATTGGCTCAATATGCTCTATGGTACAATTCCCCACATGCAGGTATGTAAAAAATCTCATGAGTTTCACTTCAAATTGGATCACACCACAAGCCTATAGCTTTGTCTGTCCTTCTGTTTTTCTTTAAATTGTATATTAGTCCTGACACAGATCCCATATATTATATTACACGAGTTAGAGGCACAGTCTTGATAATTCTATTTCTGTAATTGTAATGTACTCAATCAAAAGGGTTTATTTTCATGCATATGCATGTATCTGAAATTCTTGTATCACATTTAAATGTTGGTACAAAACTATTTTAGACACTTCAGCTGATACCTATTACAGCATTTGATAATCTCAATCTACTATATTCATATTGCAGCAATGAAATATATGAACACAAATAGCAAGTATTATGTAACAAAGTGATATGTGAAGGGAACCCAAACAAGACACTACATCCAGTGCAGCCTTGTCAATCATAACCCTCAGGCACAATGACTATGCTGTACTCTGAATACAGTTTGTGATTTGTGCAGCCATTCTGCAAGTGTGCACTCACACAGTCAACACACACTTCCCAACTGGTCATGATGAACCATAATATATAAATTTGATTCACAATCTACAGCCACTAAAAACCTCTACATCAGTCTCCTGCATTAGGCTCCTTCTTTGCTACAATCTATTTCTCATGACCCTCATTATCTGACTGCTTATACATAGCTTCATACTGTAAACCATACATATGCAGTCTTACCACATTTCATACAAACTTTTTTGATATACTGTAACTAAACCATTTATGTAATACAAAACTTACGTGTGTATAATCCGAGTAGTACTGAAGTTAAATAAACATAACTAGCAACTGCACTCAGTTTATTAAAAATAAGCCCATGAGAAATGAAAATAACTATAAATTTATGAACATGTGAAATGTAAAGGTTACCTGAAAGTGGTGGTGGAAGAAGATCCTGCAATGCTGGTGTTGGTTGAGCTGGAGCTGTAGTTGCATTGGAGGTCCGCCGCTTCTTCTTCGTAGGGGGTGGATCAGGGACTGCACCTGCAGGGGGTTTGAATTCCCCCAGTCCTCCCAGTGGCATTCTGATCAAAGAGTTAACAACTGATGTAAGCTAATGCCAAGACCCACTACTTTGTTTATACACCTTTCTGCAGTAGGTTAACATCATTAGTACCAGGAAGTTTAGCATTACCCGCACGAGTTTCCCAGATGTTTCTCATTACGCTCATCATGGAAACAAGGGCCTCGTTGCATGTGCTGTGTATCCCCTCCAGGACTTTGGAAGTACATGTGGTTCCTCCCCCTTGGCATGCTGTATAGAGAGTACAACCAATCAGTGTTAAAAAAAATTAATGATATTTCTCATAACATACCTTAGCACCACACTCAGCCAATGAAGAACACAATGAACAAACTACACTTGAATTAGGTACACCATTTTCAGACTAAACATAATTCTGCTACCTACTCATACCTGACAAAGGGCGCCATCCCTGCAATGTTATGGCTCATGTCCTTCACTTTACCATCCCTTCGTTATTCATTAACCTCCTCTGTTTATCCTCAAGTCAAAAGTCTCTGGAATTCTTCTGAAATTAAGATTCCATGGTAATAATGACTGAACTATTTCAAAACATCAGTATGCTGTACTCTTAACATTGATCTGGGTGAACATATCATTTATGTATTTCAATCTTTGACCTAACCTTACAATTTATTACACCCTTCAGGGTACACAATCAAAATTTAACGACTTCTCAGCATGATTATAAATTAACAATGCACCAATTCCATGCTCTCTCTGAACTTACTTCAACATTTTAATCCCAGTACTCTGACCGAGTCGGTTTCATTTGTCAACTTTTTCGGTTCTGGACCACTGAAGTACCGAGATTTGTGTAGTGTAAATAATAACTACAACTCGACAATGTTAACACTTACAAACATTCCAACACATTGCAATATATTTGTTAATAAGTCACACCCAATCCAGTTCTGTTCTGGAAATAGTAACAAATTCCAACACTTAGTTATACACTTTCGTTTCCAAACACACGCTACATTCATGTCGCCATTGTCTGTTTTCTCAATACATGGGCTACAGATAGCGCGTTCATCGTTCTTTCATCTGTGGATCATCCAGTGCGATCAAGTATACTGAAAACAAGGCCTACTCAGATTAACGTGAATTCATCTCCATACGTATATATATGTATGTATACTGTATTCTTCGCATACGATCCGTGTTTGGCTATGTAAAACGTGGGTGCCATGCAAAAGAAACAAAAGGGAATTTTCTCCGTTTCATGTTGACAGCTGATCAGGCATAAGTATGACAACGAATGGTGGTTGGCTAGTCGAGTTTGAAATGTTGCTGTAGGGCTTTAACCTTAGTGGTCTCAGTGGATAGGTTGGTGATCGATTATGCTAATTTATTGAATGGAAACGTGAAAAAAAGAAAAAACAACGTAGTTTGTTTCGTACAGTTTCTTTGCACGAAGGAGTTTTACATGACGAATGTTATTGCTGTGTGTGAAAATGTAACTATATTGAGCCAGTACATATCTCCGAATTGGAAAATGCTCCGGTTTTCACAATAGAAGCGGATCGATTCCCAGGTTTGTTTGTATGTATAACAAAATCTCGACTTGTACTGTGACTGCCTTGGTGTAGCAAGAAAATGTAATTCACAAGAAAAAGTTTAATGCAATTACTCAAAGGATTCTTGTCATGTGCAGTTGTGCAAGGAACTGCGTTCAGGTCAGGAAGAGAAAGAATGTGGTCTGGGTTCATATTGGTCACTTTTTCACCCCACATACGGTGTTCGTCATTGCAATCACCATTGGAAAAGAGCAACTGTAGAAAGGGGTGGATATTATGATAGCCAGAATAGAGGTTACAGCTGTTTTCTGTACTGGTATTCATTCTTTTCTGTACTGACTGTAATTGTAGTGTTGCCACACATTCAGTTGGTATAGAATATTTGTTGGGCAGATGAATAATTGAGTAGTCAGCGGTGGATTAGAACTCAGATAATTGTGAATCCTGAAAATGAATGTTTCCCTATGCTGGTAATCACAGAGTATATACGAAGTCACCTCTGGGAAAGTTTGTGATATACCATAATATCACAACAGACTGGTGCAGTTAGTAAAATAATTATTTATCGTATTTTAATTCATCATCTTTAACAAGATACATGCTACACATAATTATGAAATTTGCTGTTGTACAATTTCTAGATGTGTTTGTATAACACATGATACACACACAGCATGTAGAATATGAAAGATATGCCATGAATTTATGTAATTCAGTTTGCTTCAGCTACAATTTGTTAACCCATTTCAGCACTGGATTAGAGCATTATTTTCCTAACACTGCATGAAGTTCAATAGAATATCCCTCTTTTGGGTTCGTTCTCTGAAAATATATCAGACCATTGAGCCCTATATAAATAATTTTGCTTCAGTTGGCACGTCAACTTGGTATGATATGTTTTCAGGATGTGGATTAAGGAGATGACCTCCAGATGTGGAATATAGCTGCAAGTGAGAAGTCAGGGTCATCTACTGTGGCAGCTAATAACTCCTCACGGTTAAATGTCATCCTGTTAACTCATATGGGGTCCAGTGGCAGGATCTTGTAACTACAGCAATGAATTTTTGCATTCCATAAGATGTGTCAAATTACTTGAGTAGCTGAATGGCTAGCAACTTCTCAACAAAATAATTGTGAAGTAAGGTAGGTAGTATGATATTGAATATGAATGTGATTTCTTGCATATTCAGTTGAGTGCAGCAAAGGAATAAAAGTGGTATATGAGGTTTGTCTTAAGGGTAACTTGTCATTAATATCCATTCAAGGATAAACCTAAACTGCATACAGAGAGAGAGAAATTGAAGGGTTAAGACTCTCTGAAAGGGGAAAATGAAACAGACTCACTGATCAGCCCATTGCTGTTTCAGAGTAACCATGATGCTTGCCTGCCCTTAGTACAAAAGTGTTCAAGAAAATGTAAGATAAATAAACAGTTGTTGGTACTGTAATGTAAAATAGCTCAGTCACATTTATTCAGGAGTGCTGAAGAGTGAATGTTACACTCTCATATCGATTGAGTCAAACATGGACTGCTTGTAAGATAGTTGAGAAGAGTAAGAAAACAGTTTTTTAAGCAGGTCAATCTGAGTTTAGTGTAGGACACTATTATGTTTCGGCAAGCATGATATGATTGCTGGCAGGTAGAATCTACAAATATAATTTGTAGACTATTTGTACTCTGGTTCTGGATTGTAATGTCCATAGACATTTACACTGAAAACGTGATGTTTGTTGTGTGATTGGTTCAGCCTGTCTTTGCTGTAATAGATAGGTCTGTTACATTATACTGTCAACAGTTTGTTTCAGAGAATTGTTGTCACCAGAACATTAATGTAAATAAATTTAGGAGTTGAATTTACTCATGTTCTCAGGCTTGTCATTTGAACAGATTTTTTATTACTTTTGTCATTTGTTACATTGACTTGGATGACACCTTAACTACTGGATTCATGTGACTCAGTGAAGATTTTTTACAGACATGATGAGAACCATCAGGTTTCATGAATGGTAGAGAATTTCTGGACGAGTTACATGATTTTATCTTTTCAAGTAAGTCTGTACTCCATAGAATGTCAGATTCTTGAATAGTGTAAGTAGCATTACTTTAGTGCAAATGGCTAGGAATTTCAGTGTGTCCATTCCTTTACAGGTTGACTTAACTAGTAGTCTACGGTGCTGTTGTTCGTCCACTAATTTTTTAAGACCTGTGGTACCTTCGAGATTGCACCGGAGTGGTGGATAAGTTTAAATCGTTTTTAATGTGCACATGCCATACCAACCCCTTAGTGCTGTGATGTAACAAATGCTACAGGGATCATTGGTAACATTTCTGCAGTTGCAGTGATGGTGCGCACTGCTGGGCATTGTAGCAGAGCGGAGTACGGTAAGTGAGTTGTACATGATCTTCAAATTTGTAGTATGTTATCTTATTGAAGATGGGAAATTTGCATGTTGGTGAGTTAGAAATGGGAAATGTGCCCATCGGTGATACAAGATTTGACAGTATGGAAGGATTTCTTTCCAAGTTCAGCCCTTTAGGGAGCGTGACGAGCTGTAGAATGAGTATTTACGTGTTACTGTAGGCTTTAACCCTTTAAAGCCTAGTGGTTACTTTACTTACCGCCAGGTTTAACATTAGAAAGAACAGACATGTTTTGTCTGTAAAGGGTTAATGTAAGCCACATGTCATTTAAGTGCTCAGTCCTGTGATTGAGTTTTCTGCTGAATGCCGTATTTCACAATAGATATACAGTGGGGCTATGGATTAAGTTGCTGTATTTACTGGTCATATTACAATGCTGTTATATCAAAATTATTAGCCAAACATTTATTTGCTTCTGAACTCAACAGCCTGTGAAAGAAGAATTTTGAATATGCGAGTTTTGACATTTTCACAACGGTGTAATCAAAGATTCTGGTCCTGTGGCATATAACTCTGTGTCAATGGGTAAGTGGTCCCTGCTGTTTCAAAGGAACTTGTCACCTTCGTCTTCAAGGGTTCGGATAGTCCCTTCAACCTCTGAAGATAAAGCAGCACATTGAATCAAAATGTCTGGAACTGCTTACCCAGCATCATCCTGAAAGAGAGACTCCTGAATTTTTGAAGGTGTTCCATTTGTGGGGTTTCCTGTATGACTGCAGTCTGTAAACTGGAGAAAATATTTTTTATTTCCATTGAAATTGAATTTGTTATAATTTTATACTTTTGGATTATGTTCTTCCTCAAGATTATTTTATGTAGAGAAATATATTTTTCAGTATTTATGAGTTGGAAGTGTGTTAGGATGTTTTGGAACATTTTGGTTGGGATTACTCATTATATAAGGACTGAATCTCAGTTACTGAAGTATGACTGGTTCATTATATTGTTAGTAATGCATGGGTTAGGTACCTGATTGTCCCAAGTCTGTCTTGTGCAGTCTCCTAGCACAGTAATGGGAGAGAAGTTTATTCATGTACAGTTTATGAGACTTAAATTTTATGGAAATATTCTGCAAGTGTGAACTTTTATGGATATATTCTATAAGTGAGAATTTTATGGGTTAAAAAATCAATGGTGAAATACAGTATGGTTTTTTGTCCTTGAGTTTCACTCATTTTTAGTTAAAGAATGCATATGTCCCCGAGATAAATATTCCACATGGAGATTTTCCCCCATTAGGGTATGGCAGGTATTCTAAAATGTATGCGGTATGTTAATTACAATTTATTTTTGTGAGTTCTTCCAACATATATTCTAAATGCAGGCCGTCAGTAAGCTGTAACAGCTTGAACAACACAGATTTGCCATGGGGCAGGGACAGTAATTGGTCAGTCTCCACTGCCCAGCCTCTGCCACTAGTCCATCACCATACCTGCCACACTAGTAATTTTGCTGCTAGCCATGATTCTGTTAACATTACTCAGAAGTGCGCATTTGTGGAAAATCTTTTTCCCTCATGTCATGCTAATATGGCAGCATAGTGCTGAAGGGTGGGTCTGTGCATGGTCCAACTACAATACGCTGTTGTGAACTCTAAGTATAGTTGCAGTAAGCTGCTTTCTTCATTGAGTATGCTTAAATGATGTTACCTGTTTGCAAACTTGAAGCAGGCTGACCATGTGTCAAACATGGCATCTGAATCCCCTCCCATTTGCTATCAGCCAAACTCCCAGTCAAATACAGATTTTTCTACAGGTATTGTGTTCCTAGAATTCACTGACTTCCAGTTGTAGAGAATGAGAAGTTTTTGGAATTGCTAGTAGTATTGTGGCTATCCTGCCTTCTGTCTGTCTGTCTGTTACACTTTCTATTGCACATATCACAGCAGACTTGTATGATGACTCCTGTATCATAAATATCAACAGACCCTTACTGTCCATCCATAGAGTTTCGATATTTTTCACTTTGCCAATGAAATTACTCTCCAATATGACATTTAACAGTAACTTTTGGAGCAGTAATACATATAGGATGGCTTGCAGCCAACTGTTTATGCCATTCAGGCAGAGTTGTTGCTCCATAATTTGTATCAGGGCCATGCAAAGTTGGGTTTGTGGAACATTTGTTGTCTTGTGGACTTGATCCATGAAAACTAAGTACAAAGTTCATACTTCGTGACTGCATTTGTTTTTCATCTTCATGAACAATCATGCTACAGAAATCTACTTTACAGCAGTAATTTAGTACTATAGCCTTCAGCCAAGCAAGTTGACTGCACTCCACACGCCAAAGTATGGGATGGACTGCAGCTACCATCAGTGTTGTGTAGAGAGCCTTAATAGACGAGTTACTGTGTGTGTACCACAAACAGCAAGTGCTGGAATTATAACCAGCTGATCTACCTAAGTATGTATTATTTAGTCAGTGACTTTGACACAGAAAAGGGCAATCAAATTTTCACTTCAAGTGTATATTTTTCCATTTAGGAAGCCAGTTTTTCAATGCATGCAGTTGTGAGCTGCCTCATGGTTGGAGAAGAGCCATTATACTTAAGAATGGTACATTTTTGGCAGTATTTTTCAACCTGAATACCGGGCATGGAAATTTTGATGATTTCTTATTTGATTCTGTCATGCTACCACCAACACTTACAGTCACTGGTTAGTTTGACTTTTCAGTTGACAAGCTACCCACTGTTTTGGAGACTGAGTTTGATGCAGCCAGGAAAGGACTGTGTTGTCAGCTTAACCCTTTAAACGCCGAATTAAATCCCATTTGCCATTTATTAGGAGCTCACCATATTCTCCACATTAGCAGGTTAAGGGTTAATGGGATGCAGTCACATTTCATAAATGCTGTAGCTTATTATTTAAGGTCATTTTTTAATTGTTTGGAAGGTCTTTGTATACTGCAATGGCTGTCTCAATCACCAAACCACATTTCCTTGGATTTATGCTAGTGATACACACTGATGACTAATTTTTGAATGTGGGTGAGTACAAGTCACACACAAGTTTTTTTTATTTTGTTCAGTGTGACATAGCAGAAATGAGAACACCAAAATTACTGAAGAATTTGCAGGGGCCTTGAATACACTGTGCTGAAATTTTTATTAAAAATGATAACTGTATCTTCATATATAGTTTTAGTTGCTGGTGATTGCTGGATGCTCAGTAATAGAGTTGTTGTTGCAGTCACACAGATGCTGACTCATTTTGGTCATCTGTCTTCTCCAAAGTCATCTTACGTTTTCACAGCAAACCTTTTTGAAACTCATATGAAGTTCTGTTCAGTTTTCAGCACGACAATGCTGTATCATTCACATAGAATCAAATTTTTCCATATAACATGACAGTGTATTGTTATTTTCAAATGCTACATGTTTTGATCAAAAAATGATTCTAACCATCAGGCATTCGCCTACCAAATCTTATAAATCAAGGTAAAATATTTCTGTATCTCTAAAATAGAAATATTTTACCTAGATTTTTAAGATTTGATAGAAGAATGCCTGATGATGATTGTTTTCGATTGAAACACGTAGCATTTGAAAATAACAATAAACTGATGTCTTAAATGATAAAATTTGTATCTGTGTGAATAATGATTAGACCCAAGGGGTTGGAGTCCATTAAATTGACAGTGGTGTATTCACGTGCTTTCATAAACCCGCCCCCCCCCCCCCCCCCACAAAAAAAAAAATTAATTTCTTTTTTTTAATCAAAACAATAAGAGTTGCAAGAATAAAATAATACAATTTTTCATTTGACTATAT
>Ga0123352_10000631_pt1 | contig 43058 bp, 13 predicted proteins | sample TergutLab28metaG_FD_89700 | JGI IMG/M metagenome (GOLD analysis project Ga0123352, IMG submission 89700) | Labiotermes labralis P1 segment gut microbial communities from Petit-Saut dam, French Guiana - Lab288 P1 | ecosystem: Host-associated > Arthropoda: Insects > Digestive system > Gut ... | reverse complement strand
TTGTGAGTGCGGTAATGAACCTTCGGGTTCCGTGAAATGCGGGGAATTTCTTGACTAGCTGCAAACCAGTTAGCTTCTCAGGAAGGACTCTGCACCATGGAGTAAGTAAGTAAGTAAGTATACGCGTCCACAATGTGCTTGTGCTTAAGCTGCTTAAGTACATATTTTGAGTGCGAAGAATGAAGATGTCTGCTTATGTCTGTGTGTTTATATATATTTGTTTATTTATATACATCTGTGTGGGTGTGGGAGGACATGCCTGAAATAACTAACTTCATCGAATTAAGAGTTCTTTTGGAAGCTGGTAGCCACTCTCCTTGTCAAGAATTTCAGGTAATGAAACTTTCATATTCTTTACCGTTTTCACAGGCAGCCGCCAATGGAATTTATGGTGACCAAGTTAAATCCGTTCCATGCTCCCTTCTATCCGTAGATGTCACCTGTGGTCCCTTCCCGCTTGTGTTCCCCATAAACCTCTTCCTTCTGCAGTTATCCTAACAATATTTGGTGACCTTACAAATTACGGAGTTTTCATTTTATTTTACTCCTCCCAGTTATTGCTTTCTCTTTTTTTTTACATTTAAGTAAGATAAAAAGGATCACATTAGACTGATATTGATGTATTGTAACTTAATTTTCGGACGAATTCTTTTGTAAGAAAATTCCTCTGAAATGCAAGATAGAAGAATTTAATTAAAACAATATTCAATTGTAAGTTTTTCAGTTGTAGTGGTAAGCAATAAATGGTATTTTGCCTAGCGCCGTGTAAGGGACACACACAAATTCAGACAACAGTTCTGTAAGGTTACTCTAATGAGCAGTATAGAGTAGACTTCAGTTGTTTCTCCCCACAACATGGCAACCCACTCCGCAGGGTACCAGCCTGCCATTCAAATGCTACCTATACGCACACATACACTGCATGACTAATGACCTATTCTCAATCCACCGATAATTGACTCTATTGATTGAAACAAGTTAGCAATCAGCCCGTTGCCATCGAAACACCTAATTCAAATAAGTAAGCCACGTTGTTTCGTCTTTGTACAGACAGGCCCTTCTCTTGAAAGAATCTAACACAACTCCACCAGAATTGATCGACAGCTTGAAGTATCAGATCGTTAACAGTAACTAAAAATATGCAGGACCTGTTCCAAAACTAATCGGTTGTATCATAATCATGGTTTGTAAGCAAGTGTTACGAGATACAGAGTCTGGGTAGACTGAGGATTGCCTGTTTTTATGTTGTTCATAAACAGTATATAATTCGACGTAATGGCATTCAGGGGACACAATAGAACACGTCAAGGCGTTACGAATGTGAGGATGGTCAGATTCTACTACATGAGCCATGGGGTCAGTTAATTACGGCAAAAGAGCCCACATGTAGGAAGGATACGTATTATACATTGTTGAAGCTACTAAAATACATCTGCTCTGTGAAATCAACACACGCATCGAGTCTTTAGGAGAACCAGAACTCGGAGAAGCAGAATTAATAACTTGCGTGCTGTAGGTAGAATAAGAAGAGCTGTCGTTCGGGTTGAGTTGCGTTGAACTTCATTCAGTGGAAGTATATATTTCGAATTTCAGTACTGGTGTTACTTCACCGCTAAGATAGCCAACAGGCTTAGCTTTCTTGTCCGTTGTGCGGTATTATGTATAGTAAAAACTGCAGTTTTGATCGTACTAATCTGAACCGAAGCCATCTTATAACCTACTACAAGAGCTGCTTATTTTTAAAATACGGCGTTAGAAGACGGCATCCGAATTCAATCAAGAACTAAACAGACACAACATTGAGTTAAAATGTATGGCACACCCAAGAAGCTAGTGTATATTTTCTCAACACTGTTTGTGTGTTATTTTAATTGTCAGTCATTTCCATTAGTGCGCATGTCGAACTCCGGCAGTGACTCACACCATGACGTCACAGCATTACAAGTTTATCATTGGTTCGTTAGCTTCTGCACCAGAACACTTTGGTAGTAGGTGTGACTATATTCACGGACAGCCATTTTGTGATTTCTGGTGATGGTAAGCAAGATCCATCTTGTGTTTGACAGCTGAAAAGCAATTCATCATGGCGGCAACCAAACGTGAAACCCCTACTCATGACGTTCTTTTGTCCGCTTGAAGAAAAATAATACTGGATTTTTGGAATAGCACAGTCTAGGCACTAGAGAGGCCATCTGTTAAAAGTTGTGCTGAAGCCTTCTGAGTAACAGTGAGGGTAAAATTTATTGTTGCATAATAATAACTTCTGCAAAGGGATTTAAATAGTTCCTATTCATGACATTATATTCTCTCCCTCTTTTTTAAGTCTGCTAGAGTCAGTACTAAAATCTGAGGAACACCGAAACAAGACGGGCACACATTGTGCACTCTCCCATTACACCGATCCAGCTGAACAAACTGGATCAGTTGGCTCAATCGGTAACGATTCCGACTTCGTTACAGTCGAGAGGTGCATGGTTCAAATATCTTCTGGAACACCAATTATCCGACTCAGGATTTCCTTCGTGTTCCTCAGTTAGTCCAAGCAAGGGTTGGGACAGCAATTTAAGTTAGGCGACGGCGGCTTCTTTCTACGCCTTTTTTTTTTAATTTCATACGTATTATGAACGATCATTTGCCCCTATTCCTTTCGCAGCTACAGACACCGTCGTTAAACGGTAAATATAAACACAACGATAGCAATGCGAATGTTGTCTACGGTCTTACGGTGTTCTCCTTCTGTCCATCGACACACATTATTACTATTAATTTGTGCTATATGTTTATTAATGTAAAGCGGTTATGTGTCATAACAATTGTTGAATGTATTTGCAGCTAGTTCGATGAAAATATACCGTTCCTCGCTGCCTGTCCAAACACCCACTTTCCTACACAAAAATTCCGGGTGCATTCCCAGTTATAAAGGGGCTCTAAATAAGCACCACGTTTACCACACTTTCTCTGGTCCAGCACTACAAACGTACCTGCAGAGTTATTTACCTCCCCATAACGCAGGAACTGACAACGTAGTCATTAGGCACAAGTGTAATTGTAGTATTCTTTACAGTCATAACAACCCACGAATATTTAATGCCACACGACACCTTTTTACCCATACTCAGACCATAACTACAATTGTGTGATTTGAGATTTCTCAGCTGGGTCTACGAAGAATCTTCAGGGACTTGACGCCATTATTTCAGCCCTAAGAATAAGTCGGCGAGTTTCTCCAACGCCTCTCTACGTCACTCCCGGACTAGGCGGCGCCACATACCACATTACATTTATATCCATAGTTAGGTAAATTACTTGCATCAATAAGCAATTACTGTAAAAAACAGGAACTGTACACACATATCCGCTTCTTACACTTTCGTTGCTAAACCGTTAATGCTACAACACGGCCTTCTGGAATCTGGCATTTTGTACTTTCGTAAATGGAAAAGTATTTTGGAGGACCTGCTGAGTACATCTTTAGGACAGAAGACTCCTTTAAAAGTTGGTACGTATTTACCAAACCACACGGCGTCATTCTCAAAAGACTAATCTCGATACTCCTCACCATGAGAACAGAAAACCTAAAAAAACTGCTTTACAAGTTCAAGGGCTTACGAATATGGGATGAAGCGTGGTGAGTGGAATGATGTTAGGACATCCAGAAAGGGAGTTTGTACTGGAAAATATCGCATCACGCAAAGAGCGATACTCACAATCTAGGGTTTTGATTCTTGTAATCCCGAATACCTAACTTTCAGCTAAGCACGACTTGAACAAACTCCATCCTACACGCAATATATTGTCTTCTTCTGATGTTCTTGTGAAACTATTACTACGAGGAAGTAGCGGTTGGCTATTTATAGGCCTACAATACATGGGTCAGCTGCCATTTTGCCTCACCGACACTCATACAGGTTGTCAGGGCCTCAACATTGGCCTTGAATTCTTTGTCAGAAGGCCTGCAAGTCACACACAAAAAAGAAAATAAGGGAAAACACATTCCTGGAACCTCGAACCAAACTTACACAAGCAGAACCAACCCCCTCCCCCAATTTTCTTCCCTTAGTCACATCATACTTTGCTGTATCGAGCTACTGCTTCGTCATACTGACCCCCAACAGGCCCCTCCTGCTATGTGTTTCATCCCCTTTACTAAACCCGCCGTACCGTGCCACTCTCTTATACCCTCCAACAAACCTTCTGCCCTTTATCCCATGACCACCCTCTTTCTTCCCTCTTTGGACAAACAACACACAAAAGGGGAAACTCCCAAACTCCTCAGCATCCCTTATATGCTCATTGTAGCTGTCTTTCGTATGCCTGTCTATTTACAGCTCTTCTTGTTGCAAATCCACCACTCAGCCGCCATGAGGTAGGTATGTCGTCTTTATTTACACTTCGGACAGTAAGGGAAATCTATCATGGCGGTGAGCTTTACACTGTCAAAATGAGTTTTCGGGATTTGTTTTCTTCATGCACAGTAATAAATAAAATTCCGTGAAGAAGGAAAGAAGAAATTTATCCTTACACCAGTGCACTCAGTTTATTGCACTAACCAATTGCACAGTATTAATTATATACAAATATTAAAGACGTATCTCTGACATGTTGTGGTACAAGTGCACCCTCTTCAGGGGGCACAAAATGCTAGTTTTAAAAACCGCTCTCTATTATAAGCTGTTATGAGATTCACATGATTCTTCAAGTGTGTTGGTTTATATCGGGCTGCTGATAAGTCCTTAGCCCGACCAGGAAGGAAACAAGCTGCGTCTGTCAAAAGTGTAGTAGCTCCGTTGTTGGTGTCGATTATATATATATATATGTGTGTGTGTGTGTGTGTGTAATTATACACTATAACTCCACTTATACGGACGCTGGTTATCCGGATCGGTTTGGGCGTTCGGATAAAGTTGTCGAGAATTCTACAATACTAACTTGCCTTGAAACTGCCGGTTATCGGATCAAGTACAGTACAGCGCTATGGCTTCTAGAACTTCAAATCAGGCGTGGTCGCAAGGTTCAGACGCAGGTACATAATGCAAATAGTGACAGCCAAATTTCAAACTGCTATTGTAGCCTATTTTCAAAGAAAAGTCTAATAATCCGGATTTTCTGCTTATCCGGATGCTTCGCCGTCCGAATTAATCCGGATAAGTGGAGTTCTACTGTATGTTATATAGGGTTATACTGCGCGTTAATTTGGTGCAATAAAATGAGTAAATTGATATAAACAATGCACTGGGTGGACGACTTTAAAGTAATTTACCCTTAGATGCCTATGGCTTTTGTTTACATACAGCACGTTTAATTGCTGTGATTAAACAATGCGCTCGCAGTTAATGTGAAATTGAAACACAGCGATGAGCGAATCTGAAATAAGCAAATAAAAAATATCTTATTTGTTGGACTGGATTGGTTTGACTCAGGACAGCGAAAATTAGCGGGATCTTGTGAATGCAGTATTGAGCTTTCGGTTTTCATAAAATATGGGGAATTTCTTAACTATCCGAGGATCTATTGGCTTCTCAAGAAAGACTGTACTCCATGGAGTTACTGACATAGTTTTTTCAAATTGTGTTTAATAGTAAGTTAGAAATGAATAATAACGCTACAAGAGGGGTAGATTCATGCGATCTGAGAACGAATCCCCTATACTTTATATTTATACCTGTGAGAAGTTTAGTCTTCAATCATGCGAGGTCTTCAGAAACGCATCTCTCGCATAGAATGCGACCGACCTCACTGTATACCGTCGTACGACAGGAGGATTAGGCAGTAATAACAAGCGGAAAAGGATGTGGAAGGTAACGTTCGTCCCATACTTCCACAATCCTAGCATTTGCTGTGGGAGGCTGTGATAAAATAAAAAAATCAAACCAGGCTAATAGGGCCTCGAAACCTCTAGAATACCTGGGTGCTGATAAGTCCTTAGTCCGAACAGGAAGGAAACAAGCCCGGAAAAATGTCAGGGACGCGCGCGATTTCAGCAACATCGAGACGTAAGGTGTCATCAAGTTTTTTTTTTTCCTGCAAGGCGCCGAAGGAAATTCACGCCATTCTTACAGAAACATTAGCTTGTTTCCTTCCTGTTCGGGGGCTAAGGACTTATCAGCATACCTGTAAAAGAGAGGTTCCAACTACACCTCAGCGGAGGCCTTCGGCCCGTGTATTTTGAACCCCTTAAAGCCCAGAGGTTACTATATGTACTACCAGGGTAAACATTACGAAATTCTACGTTCTGTCCACAGAGTGCATTTATTTCTTTCACGTGTATCTCAGAACAAAGCGATTATTTGCATGATTTCCGGCTACCGTCGCGAAGTAACTGAGAGTGTTGACCGCTGAAAATGGGACCGATAGGTTGTCCGAAACGTCTGTAAAATATTACCAATACTCGCTGCGTAATAACTCAGAAGAGCGCAGTTCTCAAAGAAATTATTTGCCTATACGAGTTAAACTGATCGGCTTTTACAACGTAGGCGGAATGTGTTTACTGCGCGGTACGAACTGGGTCTATAAATAAATGTAAACTTAATTTTCGTCTCTAAAGTGTTCAAATGTGCTAGGTGCCTGCATAATGACTCTAATACTGGTTAAACTAGTCCCGTGACGGACTAGACAGGTTTATGACTGTAGGACCTGCCTCAAAATGAAAGTCATATTGCAAGTAAAGCAAGACCTGACAGATGACAGCATGTTACGTTTCGGAAGACTCGGACTGAAATTAAATATCGGCTTGATGTACTGCGTGCTAGCAGAGAGGAACACTTCAAAGTGGTGTCACATGGAAGCCCGCACATTCGTGTGGAAAATGCAGTGTATCACATGGTTTCATCTTTAGCAGCTGGATATTACTAAGTTTTGTAATAGACGAGATTAATTAGAAGAATCCTGCACATTTTTTTTTTCCTTACCCTTGTCGACGTAATTTGAGTAACCTACCTTAAAATCACATTTAAAAGCTAGCACCAGTACTGCAGACACAGTGTGATTTAGTATCCAGAAGAGTCGTTGATTCCCTTGACTGTTTCCAATCCTCGTATGAACCATCTCCACTAAATACTCAGAAAGAGGAAAAATTAAGGTGGTCTACGAAGGCATCAGCAGACTCCCGTCAGAGTTAACAAGACATAAAGCAGATCACATCTGAACGACAGCAAGTGGTACTGATACTGCAGCAGCACAATGAGGTTGTCTGACGAAAACCACTGCCACCATGGTAGTAGAATGTACACTAAAAACACAAGCAAACTGAACACCTGAATACACATATGGTAAAAACAGGATGGATGGAACATCATATACACACATCTTGGAAGACAGTTTTAACCAGACTTTCGTAATTGTGAATCACAATACTGAACAAATCTTTCTAAACTAAGCTCTGTAGATTGTACACTCACTTCAAATAAGTCAGTTCAGATTTAACATAACAGTACATATTTCGATGTGCCATCCCTCTTGCGAACATGACATTCTGTATTTTTGGAAATAACCACCAATAAGCAGCGTATTTGTGTTTTATATTAAGCGGTAAACTTCTTAAGAGAGGTGTACATACACTGTCTTAAGAACGTTAATTTTATCAAACTTGGGGCATTTTTCTCTGTAACTACGAAATCTACAATAAAGCAGTTTTGCACACGTATACTTCAAAGTTATGTTAACTTTGTACACTTATTTACTGTACTAATATTTTTTTCAATTTTTTTTTTTGTTAAAAACCTTCTCCACAACAGCGAAGGTATAATTCACGACCTTGCAGTAACATATTGTTTCAATGGATGATTTCCAAATATTTCCAACACATCATCAATACTTTACTGATCATGGAACAAAGAAGTAAGCACAGGACACAAAAATAATTCTAAATTTAGAGCCTGCCAAAACCATCACAATTAAGCGCCATATACATGTAAGTTTAAATACATATACGGCGCTTTGAGGGGCTAATGGTTGCGGAGCAGATAAAAAATTATGCACATTTTACGAAGTGCGAAACACTATTACCGTGTACATATATAAGAGGCCGCCACTGGCTTGTGTCTTCAGCCAGATTAGTCCAGCACATACCCGTGGTACTTGTATACGGCACATAATGATATTATCCTCCCACCTATACCAACGTCCCTGGAATGATCTCACCTCCTGGGGTTTCTCGACCAAAATGTTTTTGTGTATTTCTCTTCTTCGTGTTGTGTGTCCCGTAACCTTGTCCTCTTTGACAAGGTGAACTAATAATGTGTTATTTAATGTAGTGTGTAAACATGAGTGCTCTCATACCTAACATTCTGCTTCCTTGTGTTACTTCTTTCTTCCTAAGACTGTTTTCTCAAGACACCTCACCGAATTTCTGACACATAATCTATATGTGTACATATATTGTACGTGTGAGAATGAGACCATTTGGAAATGGCCCGTAGGTCTTAACTTACATACACGTAGTGTCCTGAGCCGTTGTGCCTTGCATTCCATTATCACAATCTACCACCTCAGCACACAGACAGGTCCTGTGCCACATGGGCAACTCTTACTGAATATTCCTAAGAATTTACCCCACCAAACTGCGCTAACCTTGAGACATTTCATATACAATGATTGGATCTGAAAATCTTAGTCACATAGACCTAACTGATTATTACTCGCATTGCCTGTCACCCAAAATTCATCCGAAAAATGATATACTGACTGCTTCTCCATATTTATAAGCTTGTATACGATGCTGAAAATTAAGATTTCTCGCTCCTTTGCCTTCCTTTGCTGCTTCCCTTCCACAAAACACAGTGAAATATAACACTTTGTCAGTATTCCATTCTGCAAAACAAGACTTTTCAGTATTTATGAACTACGACCAATTTCAGAGCCATTACAAAAGCAGTTTGTTACAAAATAACGCGATCTTCACCTCACCGAAGTATACGCACAATTCAAAATATATGCCTCAGACAGAAACAAAACAACACATTCCCCGCACATCCACAACATTCTTGTATTTCACGTCTCTAAAATTAAAATGTATAATACTTGTATATCCTTTTTCTTGCAACCCCATAATGCCGGGTTTATTTTATACTGTTCCAAACCACAGCATTAGTTTGTCAGAGCAACTACCCTTTCATGGATAATAATAGGTTATAAACACACTATTAAATTCGGATGCAAGAAAGATCCCCTGCAAGTGTTTGACTATGTATTTCGGATAAAGAGTGTTAAAAGTCACGTGTTTTGAGAAAAGCAAATGTGTATAAAGGCAGAAATTTTAGATACTCGGCACTTGAAGGTTTAAGATATGAAGTATCATCGTCCAAAATTAAAATTAAAAAGTTGCTGACCTATATTACTGCTTTTCTCATAAATTCGCACGGCTGTCGTCTTATTAGTGTTCAGAGTATAACTGGCTCGACAGGGAAAATATATGATTATAATTTGTGGGTCTAAGTTAATTTTCTCTCACTGTGCCTGAGGAGAGGGCAGTACTTGTCTCCTAAATCGTGTGTGCAGTTTTTGAGGCTCTTTCGCAAAATTGCGAAAAGTGATTCTAAGATTCGTCATGTCTGTCTGTCTGTCCGCATGTAACAACTCGGCTCCCACTGGACGGGTTATCATGAAATTTAATATCCGAGAATTCTGTGAAAATTTGTGGAGAAAATTAATGTTTTATCCAAATATGACAATAATAACGGGTACTTTACATGACGAGCTACGTACGAACATTTATGATAATATCTTGCGTAATTACACTTAAATGAATAATGTTGTAGACAAACGTTGTAGAGAAAATCAAAACACACATTTTATGTTCAAGGTTTTTCCCGAAAATCGTGCAGTTTATGAGAAGTGGGAAAATACGGCAGAGCCAGACAGGCCACAGATGACAATATGGCGCCATGCGCTTTGCTGGCTGGATACCTAATGCTACACACACACACACACACACACACTACATGTAATACTTATTGCTCTACCACGGCAAGAATGATCACGCTAACGCGCCGGAATATCACTTTATATGTACATTGCCTGTCTTGTATTTCAAACACTGGATGATGGACAATGTCCAACGAATGAAAGATTTTACCTACCATGTACCATCGTCAAACTAGGCGTAGATGGGTGGATAATATTAGGATGGATCTCCAGGAAGTGGGATATGGGTATATGGACTGGATTGGGCTGGCCCAGGATAGGGACAGGTGGCGGACGCTCGTGAGTGCGGTAATGAACCTTCGGGTTCCGTGAAATGCGGGGAATTTCTTGACTAGCTGCAAACCAGTTAGCTTCTCAAGAAGGACCCTGCACCATGGAGTAAGTAAGTATGTACCATCGTCAAAACCCCACATATTAGTGTTCCAGTGTAAGCTCTCATAACGGTACTTACGTACACCGGAACAGAAGGGACGGAAGACGAGCTCTTTGACGATGGAAGCAGCTGAGTGTGTTGAAGTATTTGCATTGGTGGTTCTGTCTTACGCGGGGCTTCAGAGCGTAGTTGTAATCCGTTAGCGTCAGCAGTTAAAAATGATTCGTGAGCTAAAGCTCTTGGCGTGGGCGGTCCGGTGATTATGTGGCTAGCCGAAGGACAAGACGAGCTGAATAAAGATTCACGCGCGTCACCGTAACAGAAAACATTGTCACACAGCACGTCACATTGTATGCGCCGTAACATCCCACAACTCATATTCCTCTCCCACACCGAACTATTGCTCACCACTTCGCCCAGAGAGGTAGTGGGAGCAGGAACATCTGTACAGTGCTAGGCCCCCGACTGGGCGTCCGAGGAATCGTGGTTGATTCCCGGCGGGGGCAACAGATAGGAATTTAATAATAAACACGACTCGAAAGCGCGTATTACATAAATCAGAACACAACTTAGCCTACCAGCGGCATTAATTGGAGTGTAATAAATTTAGTTAGAAATGACAGGAAGGAAATACCAATTAGTGGCAGAGTTGGACAGTGTACTCAGCAAAGTCCGTGTAACTTGTGTGGGCTACATGGGAAAATCAAATTGCGGCCGTACTGGAATTGGGTTTTATTGTGGGTCAATATGGCTATCAATCGGAATTTTCAGACAAATTCTGGTGGAGGTCTCTATTATTGGACTTAAAAAACGCGTGAACTGATGTATGGGATAAACAGAAAGTATGACCATATGTAAATTAGACTTTATTTTAGGCCAGATGGATTGAAAACCGCAACTGCCAACAGATTTAAGATAAAGTGTCCAGTAACCACGTAATTAACTTCACATCCCATAGTCTTTCCTCAGAAGGTTATAATTCCTCGGCTTGTCAAGGAATTTCCATTGTTTTGTGGAACGCTGCGAATCATTACTTTCTTCACAACAGCCCGCAAAGTTTTCCCCCATTTAGAGGAATATAAATTCATTCCACATAATTCCATCTTGTTTCTTCAAGACCCTGACTTCTTTGCCTAGGTCTGCCGTGTGGTCTCTTTCCTTCAGGATTCCTCAGCATAACCACGTATATATTTTTCTTGTCCCTCATGTCTGCCATATATCCTACCCATCTAATCCTCCTTGATTTGATTACCCTAATTAGAAAGTCTCCAATATTCAATTGAAGAGAAAATCTGTCCAAGTGGACATGTGCTTGTATTGTGTCACAAACAGCAACGAAATATGTCCTGTACCCAAGAAGTTTAACTTTATAAACAAAGCCTGAAGAAATTGGTACCTTTTCTTGTAAAATTCAAGAATCAATAAACACGTCCATCGGGATGCACACAGTTACAGAGCGACCGATTTTGAGGGGTGAAAGTAAAGGACGAGGCGTGGCTATTAAATAACGAGGCTGTGTGACCAACTCTGACCTTGACTGGTTTTCATCAAAGTAAATATGCCTACTATTTATCTCTGAACCTGCCGTCAGTTACAAGGCAAACCACGCTCCGTTACTGTGACGTAATGTAGAATAAGAACATTTAGGGACGGGTTTTTAACTTAAGATATTGCTTGATTAAAAAAATTAGCAAAGAATAAACATAAACTTTATTGTGAAGCTAAAGAAAACCGCCACCGTAACCTTCAATTTTCTTACGCCAAGTATTTGGGGAAGAAGGCAGACTTCCAGAAATGCTTAGAGACTTGAAAGGCTCATATATGGCAGTATGCAGCTTCCGACGGAAACTGCGTTGAAAGGGATCAAATGACGACATAACAATTCTGTCAATAACAGTAATTTTTTAGATCACCTTGTTTGAAAGCAAACCTCATATATTTCTGGAGGCTCACAGTGAAATTTGCAACTGAAGATCCCACCATAAAATAGTACCTACGCTGCAAAATCAGTGATATGTTACAAGAAGTAATTTGCAAACTTCGCAACAAAAAAACCATCATTTGGCGTCCTTGAACATTGTACCTTAGTGTTACTGTCCGACCTTGGTGTAATAGTACCCTATTATTATACCCGTATGCAATGCCGTATGACTTGTAGGAGGCGGAGAACCATAGAGTTCTAACAAGGTATTAGCAAAAAATACTATCTGCTGGTTTATGGCGATGTTTTCTGTATACGTTTATACGTGGAAATAGGCTTCATTTGAAAGCAACAGAAAAGAAATATTGCAAAATTAAACCACAATTTTTTTTTCTACTTTCTGAGAGGATTATAAATGCCAAAACCAATTTCATTTCCTTATAGGCTCATTGGCAGATTTCTCAGTCAACTAAGGTGATTTTGTTTTCTAATCAGCAAATCTTTCTTCTTTGGCTATGGAAAAATTGCAATTAAATTTCAACGTATTAAATTAGGAAACTTAAAATGTAATGCGGAATAATACACAAATCGATTCAAGTTTTTTTATACTGTTGCTCTTTAAGAGAAACACTAAGCACAGAAATGTTGGGCCTTCGAGTACAGTTCGGAGTTAAATGGATCCTCGAAATGTCTTCTATTTTTTAGCTGGAAAACTTTTACCATCTCGCCTGCTTTCCACAACATTGAATATCGCGCTGTCGTATGTAAGTCACTTATTTTACCGCTTATTTGATATGGTTGTGAAACACTGCCTCCCAACGAATTTTATATAGATGGGTCCGTGCATCGTGGATCGAATTTAATAATTGTCCAACAAGATGCGACTTATTCAGTTTATTACATTTCTGTAGGCATCTCTACATGTTTCGGATGTTGGGTGTCTATACCCGAAACATGTAGAGCTGCCTACAGAAAAGTAATAAACTGAGTAAGTCGAATCTTGTTGGACAATTGTTAAATTGTCTTCAACATTATGGTACAAACTTAAATTTCAGATATATAGATAAAAATTTTGAACACATTGGAATATATCATAACGACGAACATAGAAACTTGTTCGGACCATATGCTGTTGTCAGTATAGTGTAATATAGTAAATTACGATAGGCTTGGCACATTCGAAACATAACTTCAAAAGGAATTTTGGTAAGGATATATTTTGGAAAAATTCCACTTGTAAGATTTGATATGAAGTGGGAGGAGTAGGTAGTTTTTCATTGCTTGCCATGAAAGCGTATAAGGGGAGTGGAAGTACAGCTCCAATCATAATCAACGTCGGCACCAGATGGATTTCCGTAGTCGGCGACACATCACAGATAAATTAAGCTCCGGGAATTGCCCGCCAAATGGAAAGCTGGGTGAGTTCCAGTCCCTGTCTAAATTTTGAGAGGAGGGAATATCTTCCAGGATTTCCGTGCATCGAACCAAATTTCCTTGGTTGCCCAGCTCGTCGCTTATTCACTAAACTGATTGCGCCATCCCGGCTAGACAATAAGCGGCCAACTTCAAATGGGTGGGGAACAGTTTGGAGGATCGCAGCCAGAGGAATCTGGCTGTGAGTCTTGTCCAAATGCAGGCTTCGAAAAAAAAACGATCTTGAAATCTTTGGACCCTGCCACCTTAGGAGATCAACAGATCGATTCATTGCCTCATAAGACCAAGATAATTTAAGACATTTCGTTCTGTGACCTTTGACACTAGAATCGAATTTTTCTAAAATGTTTAGTGTTGTAATAAAAAATAAGAACTTACCAAAGCTGTAGTGTTTTAAAATGTGCTTAAAGCGGTGTCAAAGGTTACCGGTGCCCAATTTGAAAGTGAATTATATATAGATAATTTAATCCGTATAGTAAATTTACGTAAAAAATACTCAATATAACTGGTGTAAATTAACTTTATTTTCTGCTGTTAGAGAAAATTATCAAGTTTGATACACAAAGACTCACATAAATGACTGGTCGACATATATGACATTGAATTCACGCGATGAACCGCCTGACTAACGCTTTGCCCGTAACAATGCGCACTTAATCAATGAGAATTTCAATTTGTTGAACAATGAACACATTCTGTTTATAAAAATATTATTCACTTCTAAGTCGTGAGTTCCAAATTGCAGTCGCTCTATACACACACAAAATACTGTGCAAGAAATGGCACTATAGGTCTTTTAAACAGCTTAAATGCTTACGACTAAAACGCAGTGGTTCGATAGGCGCGAACCGGGGGGGGGGTTACTCTTTTTGTCGTCTTCAGAATGGCAACTGTATGGTATTAAGTTTAACCTCCTGCAGGAACACTATCTCAAGGGATAAATATGGTTGTAAAACATAGCTGCTAATAGTACCCATTTCTTAAAAATACACGAGAATGTGCCACTAATTAAATGGTATATAAATAAATGACATATTGCTAAACGTGCTTCATTTGAACGAAGTGAATATAACAAATGTGTTCACTGCAGTCAATTCACTTGCTCTAACTGTGGAACCAGATTAACTCTCTGCTTTAGAGACATATGTTCAGTCTCCTAAGCCAGACGCACACTGTTAACATAAGGGCTACGTCACTGACCGGAATAGACTGTAAACACACGTGCACAACGAAGTTCCAATTATTTAAAAATTAAAGACGAGAGCCTGGATCATATTACATTTAGGACCTGTATTGTTTTATGGCACGACAGCCCCCAGTGGGTCAGGGACTCCGAATTATCCAGGTCCTCCGATCACACTCAGACACATCAGATTCACTAGGACTCCTCTGGGTGAGTGATCAGTCCAACGCAGAAACCTCTACCTGACAACACGCAACACTCACAAGAGATGCCCCCAACGGGATACGAACCCGCAATCCCAGCATGCGACCGGCCGTATACCGACATCTTAGACCGCGCGGCCAGTGGCGGATCATTATATGCGTGTGATAAACTCTATTCCTGCAGCGGGGGAGCGTTCAGCTTAACCGTTTTACCACCAGTGGCGGATCCTGATCCGGAGGTCAGGTCTAGCAGAATTTTACCATTCCGCTAGACCTGATGTCCGGGTCAGCATTTGCTTCTGACTTAACAGGGCTGATTTTTTTTTCCATAAAACTTCGCCACTTGCTCCTGCGTGCAGTTAAGCCTTACGCCATCAAGATAAATGGGTAAGTAAATAGGAGAAAAAGCGTCGCTTCTTAACATTGACACTACCAGCAAGTGAGCGGTGAACTCAAACACTGGCCGCTTTGTCTCCGTGAAGGAAACGCCGTGCGTATTGGGAGAGAGGGTGAGTTGGTGCCCATAAATATTGCTTATTGAATGACATTTTCCAGCCATGAGAAGAGGTATAATTCATGGAATAGTGAACGATGCGTAAGACATTTGAAGGCAATATGGTTAGACTGAGCTTATCTACTTCTTCGCCATATTCAAAGGGTTTGCACGCCCACATTAGCCTCGTTTAGCTACATTAAGGTTTTACAACTAAGTCGTAACTGTGTATACTACCAACTGTAATATGAGACCTGATTTTTGCCTCACATCTTGGTCACTCTGAAGGACACAGACTTGCTTTTCCGTAGATGTGTGTTATATGTGTGATTGTAATGGAACTGTTCGAGGTTGTATAGCGTTGGTTATAGATGAATGAAACCCGTTAAGGGTTGGTGGAGTGATACTGACAGGAGAGAACCGAAGTATTCGGAGAGAAACCTGTCTCAATGCCACCTTGTCCATCACAAACCTCACATAAAAACTGTCTAAGGTTGAAGTCGGGCTTCTACGGTGCGAAGCGGCGACCGAGTTCTCTGTGCGGTACGAATTAGGTTCTGTATAGAAGGATGGAAGTCAGGCTTGAAGTTTTTAAAAACAACGTAACCTTGGTTTCCCCATAAAGGTCAGAAAAAATTTGGTCATATTAGGCCTATTTGGGCTCTTAACATAATGTGTTTAACTACAATCCGCACAAAAAAATTACAGGAGGTACAGAAATATAGATTCACTCATTCTTAACCTCACCTGAACTTGGCGCCCGCCCACTTTACACCCGGGAAATGTTTCCTGTGGCCACTGGATAGGAGGCTGGATGGGTCCTGGGGACAGTCTGGGCGATTTGGAGAAAAAAAAAAGTGTTCTCTTTGCCGAGATTAGACCGCGAATCGTCCGGCCAGTAGCAAGTCACTATACCAATTGTAATCTAAGAACGTAAATTGAAACATAAAATCAAAGGATCGCGAGGTATGGGCACTTAAATTGTGTGACTCTTCATAGCTAAAAGGAGGGCATTAATCAAACATATGCACAACTATATAATTCGTAGATACTATTAGGATTATTATAAAATATTTAAAAATATTTAAAATTGCTCCAAATGTTTCGGATCACAAGGGGTCCATCATCAGGGAGCTTTTTACAGTGCTTGGCTAAAATTAAATAACATTACTGTAATTTTAGACAAGCACTGTAAAACGCTCCCTGATTATGGACCCCTTGTGATCCGAAACATGTTGCAGCAATTTTAAATATTTTTAAATATTTTATAATAATTCTAATTGTATCTACGAATTGTATATTTGTTCATCTGTTGGATAATAATGTGTTTTAATCGTCAATGATGGACGGTACAAACATGAAGATTATAGGGCATTAATGTCTACAGCCAAATGCAAAACTCTGCGCATATATTTAAATAGCGTGTACTGGGAGGTGATTACAGACACTCGGCTGGTCAATAAAATTCCTGCCTTTATAGAAACAGAAACTTAAGTGTCGTGTTTACAAGTGTCTGTAATATGCTGGAGACTGCGAGGTTCCTCTTGGAATGCTTGACCCTTGAACACGGAACCGACAGTCTCTCCCGAACTGTCCGTAACCACCTACCAATCTAAGCTTCGTAAGAATTAGTTCAATACAATTCGTATCATCACATATTACACCTTGAATGGCAATATTAGCACTATCCCATTTATGTCTACGTCTTCAAACTGTCCTCTTTCTTCCTGGCCTTCTTAGCTAAAACTGCTAATACAGTTTTCCTCGCCCTCAAACGTCCTACCATGTCATAGAATTCACCCCTTTTTTCGATATCCGTAATAACATCTGATGAACTGCACACATCGTGGTGAAACCACTCGTTACGTGGTCTGGTATAAGTAATTAATGTCCTCCGCCTCCTGTTAGCGCCCTCACTGAGGTACAAATATTCCCCTCAGCATTGTGTAAATGAATAACTCAATAAAGAGATAAACACTTGGGTCTGCCGGCTTCAGGTGTTTTACACAGCACGAGTCTGCTTCTGTGGCTTCTACATAGCAAATATGACTTTTAGGTAAGTTCCGGCTCGCAGGTGTATTCGATGTAGTTTAGTCTGCAACTGCAAATTCAGCACGAGGCGACATCTATGTTATAGTTGGCAGAAATAAATTAGATCCTTTACGTGGGCGTTCTGAATTGCTTGTGAAATCCACAGAGACACAAAAGCAAGGAGAATAAATTTGACAACGGATCGTGTAGAATAGGCAAACTATATTGGTTTGTACCTAATCACTCGCTCTTTAAAGTCGATTTTTTTCTTAATTTTTATAAAGAAAGCAATTAATAAAAATGATATATTTAAAGTTTTGCCTCCTACATGAAATACACACACGCGAATTTGAAGAATATCACTGGGTGCATATGAAGTTTAGTTAAACTTATCGAGAATTCGCAGGAAAAAATTCATAAATTTCAGTGATAAACCTGTTCGTCTTAAGCAACAGTCAATTTCTACCAGAGTACAGGGCGTCTTATCCCAGACGACGGCAATGTTATTCCATACAAACTGAAATACAAACATGGGATGGAGGTAATATTAAAGTGAATCTTATTGAAAGAGGGTGCATGAGTGTGGACCAGATTAAAATGTTTCAAAATTGGATCCAAAGAATTTAAGAATACACACACGCGAATATAATGAATCTCAAGTAGGTGAAAGTGAAGATAAGTTAAGCTTATAGAAGATTCGCAGAAAACGGTTGGTAAATTTAACCTTTTGATGCCTAATGTCAACTATAGTGGTCGTACCGCACCGCTAACCTCTAAAGTTGCATTTTATATATTTATTCAACAAAAAGAGGTACTGAATATTTTAGACATGGTATATACTCTCCGTTTTTTCCTCTTCAAAATGCAGTTTGTTTCATAATTCTAACGTTTTTGGTTCCTGTATTATTCACATTTTATATACAGGGTGTGCTAAAATTTAAAAAATAATTCTGGCGCCAAAAGGTTAAGCGAGAACCCGGTTAGTACTAAGCAACGATAAATTTCTACCAGTATACACAGCGTCATTTGTCAGATGACGGCAATTTTATTCCACACAAACTGAAATACAAGCACAATTTGGAGGTAATATTAAACTGCATCTTATAGAAAGAGGGTACATGCGTGTAGACCAGGTTAGAATGGTTCAAAATAGGATCCAGTGGCGGGTTCCAGCGATCGCGGTAATGAAAGACAGCCAGTTTAGTAAGATGCAGCTTACGAAAAAAATACACTGCATCGTAAAGTCAGTCTACAGTTCTGCTGACTGACCAAACATTTATTACTGTAGCCTTACAATCCACATTTCCCCTCTCAATATATTAGCTTAAATCTGCACAGATACTAATAACGAATTTAGCCACGCATTCCAGAATTTATATTATTTTTCAAAACTTCAATTGGGGTGGCGGTGGGGGTGAAGGTGAGGACATCCCCTAACTGTTCCCCAACATATGTATTGTTCCTTTAACCCTTTGGCCCTGGAGATGGACATTTACAGTTTAGAATACCAATTATGTACAATGTGAATATTTTATGAACCAAGAAGGGTAACATTAGGAAATACACGACATTTTGTGGAAGAATAAACAAAGATGGTGAAAGTCTAAAAAAATAATTAAATAATATATTTGTTGACTAAATATATAAAAAGCGTATTCTGGAGAGTAGCCTGTCCTATATATAGGATGCATGGTGCTTAAGGTTAAATTATATGTTGCATAAAACGCACTGATAATTCCAGTTATATAACAAAAAACTAACACATTTTTCGTAGCTTTCATTTCTCTGTCCCAGTCTTGGTTCTTTGTCTCAGCAGTCGTCAGCGCACTAAGCGGGCTCCAGGTTTGAAAAATATTTTCGCTGCTATTATTTGACTACTTTCCTAAAAGTGTAGCCCCTTTGAAACATCACGTCAGCAGGATCAGCACACCCAGAATACGGTAAGTGTAATCCAGATTACTGATAGCTGATATCTTAGAAGACAAAGACTGGCAAAAAAACATACAAGAAATTTATCCCCCCTCCCCCCCTTTTATGAAAAGTTGTATACCGAAGCTTGGAAATTGATATGCAGTGGGAAAAGATGAAAAGCAACCCCCATCCTTGTCAATAACTGAGGGATTGAAGGGAAGAGAGAGAGAGAGAAAGGGTGTGAAGGAAAAGAGATGGAAAGGATGAATGATGAATGGTAGAGTTGCGGGAACCATTTAGCGGTCCACCAGGGAGAAGAGGCTGCCCAATGCTTCATCACAATGTTGTACATAATACAAGGCTTTTCACCCCCTCGCCCCTAGGATAACTCACCCAATAGCGTACTTGAGTAGAGCAAAGAAGATCCAGTATGGTTGTTGGAAAGAGGACTATCAGCAGCATCAGAACATCCCTCGTAATGAGCGAGGGTCACAACCCTATAATCTAATCACCTAGTTTGGATGTTTAAAAAGAAATACAAACTGTTACGGAATTGGTAAGACACAGAAGCTCACACAGAAATTCATTTGAATGGAAGTGAATACTGACTTTCGTAATGGAACAGCAAACAGCGCATGAAATCTGCAATAATCAATAACACAAAAATGAGGAACAAATTACAGAATATCTTATCACGTATCTGAACGAACAGGTTAAGTTTAATCTAAGTATAAGAAGTTTGTTAAAATATTCTCTGCTGCAAGTCCTAAACAATGTTCCTGTTACGACAACTGTAAAGTAAGGTAAAGCCGCTCTTTACCCCGGGGAAAGACAGGGTACCCACTGTACAGGAGGCTGCGTGGGCCTCAGGGCCGGTCTAGACAGGTGCGGAAAATCTCGCCTCCACCGGGATTCGATCCCCGGACCGTCCAGCCCATAGCCAGTTGCTATACCGACTACGCTACCCGGCCCACTATTACAACTGCAATACATCTAATTTCAAAATCATCTAGAAATAACGAAGGCAATATCCTGCAAGTATTTTACTTTAAGATGTTACTATTTTTTTTAAAAAAATAAGTGCCTGTCACTTGCGTGCAGATCATGATCTTCAAAGTTGCCGAGGGCTCTGATATTGCGGCACGTTTATAGATTAACTTCTTTAAGGGAGAGAAAAACAAAACGTTGTAATCAGGAATAGCAGCTGTGAATACAATACAATACAATAAATACAATACAGCTGTGAATACAAGCTCTTCTTAACAACAGGAACATTAATTCATGACGTCATTGACGCGGGAGGTTCATTTTGGCTTCGTTTGCAAAATCTGCTTGTACAGTAAATTATACTTTGGTTATTCTAGTAAATAACAACAATTTCAGAACATATTAAATCCCTAGCCTTTCAAAGATTTTACATAAAATATATAAATTCGCACGACATTTGATTAACCGTTATCAGTAAGGAAGCAAAGAGAAGTCACACAGCCCAATAATCCTGGGTTTAGTCGTATATGTAGAGGAAGAGCATAATTTATGAAGTACTTAACTTCTCAAGGTGGTGACTAAGAGGAATATTAGAGGCTGGAATGTGACGCCGTGTAGTTGGGTAACGTTGCTACATAGCTATTAAATTGTATGTCTTCACACCTTATAAAACAGTACCCTTCAGTCTTCACGAGCTGAAAAGGTAATTAAAAGTAGTAAATTTCTCCTCTGTTGTTAGCTTTGACGCAGGTGGCGTGATTTTGTTTAATTTTAGAAAAGGTCACATGTCGAAGTACGAACACACGAAGTCAGTTCATTTTGACCTGCTAACTTCATTTTTACAAACCTGAGAAAGAATTGTTCCATTTTGAGCTAATTGTTCTGTGCATCATAATTCAATGTTAATAAAAATCCAACTAGGTGCAACAATATGCAGATATTTATTTACTGCATAGTCACTCTACATGTTTCGGGTGTCACAGCACCCTTCATCAGGAGTACTAAAAACTGTAACCACAGCCTCCGGTACAGGTCATAATACTGGTACAGCTACTTCCCTCCAACGTGGCCTAGGCCACGTTGGAGGGAAGTAGCTGTACCAGTATTATGACCTGTACCGGAGGCTGTGGTTACAGTTTTTAGTACTCCTGATGAAGGGTGCTGTGACACCCGAAACATGTAGAGTGACTATGCAGTAAATAAATATCTGCATATTGTTGCACCTAGTTGGATTTTTATTAACATTGAATTATGATGCACAGAACAATTAGCTCAAAATGGAACAATTCTTTCTCAGGTTTGTAAAAATGAAGTTAGCAGGTCAAAATGAACTGACTTCGTGTGTTCGTACTTCGACATGTGACCTTTTCTAAAATTAAACAAAATCACGCCACCTGCGTCAAAGCTAACAACAGAGGAGAAATTTACTACTTTTAATTACCTTTTCAGCTCGTGAAGACTGAAGGGTACTGTTTTATAAGGTGTGAAGACATACAATTTAATAGCTATGTAGCAACGTTACCCAACTACACGGCGTCACATTCCAGCCTCTAATATTCCTCTTAGTCACCACCTTGAGAAGTTAAGTACTTCATAAATTATGCTCTTCCTCTACATATACGACTAAACCCAGGATTATTGGGCTGTGTGACTTCTCTTTGCTTCCTTACTGATAACGGTTAATCAAATGTCGTGCGAATTTATATATTTTATGTAAAATCTTTGAAAGGCTAGGGATTTAATATGTTCTGAAATTGTTGTTATTTACTAGAATAACCAAAGTATAATTTACTGTACAAGCAGATTTTGCAAACGAAGCCAAAATGAACCTCCCGCGTCAATGACGTCATGAATTAATGTTCCTGTTGTTAAGAAGAGCTTGTATTCACAGCTGTATTGTATTTATTGTATTGTATTGTATTCACAGCTGCTATTCCTGATTACAACGTTTTGTTTTTCTCTCCCTTAAAGAAGTTAATCTATAAACGTGCCGCAATATCAGAGCCCTCGGCAACTTTGAAGATCATGATCTGCACGCAAGTGACAGGCACTTATTTTTTTAAAAAAAATAGTAACATCTTAAAGTAAAATACTTGCAGGATATTGCCTTCGTTATTTCTAGATGATTTTGAAATTAGATGTATTGCAGTTGTAATAGTGGGCCGGGTAGCGTAGTCGGTATAGCAACTGGCTATGGGCTGGACGGTCCGGGGATCGAATCCCGGTGGAGGCGAGATTTTCCGCACCTGTCTAGACCGGCCCTGAGGCCCACGCAGCCTCCTGTACAGTGGGTACCCTGTCTTTCCCCGGGGTAAAGAGCGGCTTTACCTTACTTTACAGTTGTCGTAACAGGAACATTGTTTAGGACTTGCAGCAGAGAATATTTTAACAAACTTCTTATACTTAGATTAAACTTAACCTGTTCGTTCAGATACGTGATAAGATATTCTGTAATTTGTTCCTCATTTTTGTGTTATTGATTATTGCAGATTTCATGCGCTGTTTGCTGTTCCATTACGAAAGTCAGTATTCACTTCCATTCAAATGAATTTCTGTGTGAGCTTCTGTGTCTTACCAATTCCGTAACAGTTTGTATTTCTTTTTAAACATCCAAACTAGGTGATTAGATTATAGGGTTGTGACCCTCGCTCATTACGAGGGATGTTCTGATGCTGCTGATAGTCCTCTTTCCAACAACCATACTGGATCTTCTTTGCTCTACTCAAGTACGCTATTGGGTGAGTTATCCTAGGGGCGAGGGGGTGAAAAGCCTTGTATTATGTACAACATTGTGATGAAGCATTGGGCAGCCTCTTCTCCCTGGTGGACCGCTAAATGGTTCCCGCAACTCTACCATTCATCATTCATCCTTTCCATCTCTTTTCCTTCACACCCTTTCTCTCTCTCTCTCTTCCCTTCAATCCCTCAGTTATTGACAAGGATGGGGGTTGCTTTTCATCTTTTCCCACTGCATATCAATTTCCAAGCTTCGGTATACAACTTTTCATAAAAGGGGGGGAGGGGGGATAAATTTCTTGTATGTTTTTTTGCCAGTCTTTGTCTTCTAAGATATCAGCTATCAGTAATCTGGATTACACTTACCGTATTCTGGGTGTGCTGATCCTGCTGACGTGATGTTTCAAAGGGGCTACACTTTTAGGAAAGTAGTCAAATAATAGCAGCGAAAATATTTTTCAAACCTGGAGCCCGCTTAGTGCGCTGACGACTGCTGAGACAAAGAACCAAGACTGGGACAGAGAAATGAAAGCTACGAAAAATGTGTTAGTTTTTTGTTATATAACTGGAATTATCAGTGCGTTTTATGCAACATATAATTTAACCTTAAGCACCATGCATCCTATATATAGGACAGGCTACTCTCCAGAATACGCTTTTTATATATTTAGTCAACAAATATATTATTTAATTATTTTTTTAGACTTTCACCATCTTTGTTTATTCTTCCACAAAATGTCGTGTATTTCCTAATGTTACCCTTCTTGGTTCATAAAATATTCACATTGTACATAATTGGTATTCTAAACTGTAAATGTCCATCTCCAGGGCCAAAGGGTTAAAGGAACAATACATATGTTGGGGAACAGTTAGGGGATGTCCTCACCTTCACCCCCACCGCCACCCCAATTGAAGTTTTGAAAAATAATATAAATTCTGGAATGCGTGGCTAAATTCGTTATTAGTATCTGTGCAGATTTAAGCTAATATATTGAGAGGGGAAATGTGGATTGTAAGGCTACAGTAATAAATGTTTGGTCAGTCAGCAGAACTGTAGACTGACTTTACGATGCAGTGTATTTTTTTCGTAAGCTGCATCTTACTAAACTGGCTGTCTTTCATTACCGCGATCGCTGGAACCCGCCACTGGATCCTATTTTGAACCATTCTAACCTGGTCTACACGCATGTACCCTCTTTCTATAAGATGCAGTTTAATATTACCTCCAAATTGTGCTTGTATTTCAGTTTGTGTGGAATAAAATTGCCGTCATCTGACAAATGACGCTGTGTATACTGGTAGAAATTTATCGTTGCTTAGTACTAACCGGGTTCTCGCTTAACCTTTTGGCGCCAGAATTATTTTTTAAATTTTAGCACACCCTGTATATAAAATGTGAATAATACAGGAACCAAAAACGTTAGAATTATGAAACAAACTGCATTTTGAAGAGGAAAAAACGGAGAGTATATACCATGTCTAAAATATTCAGTACCTCTTTTTGTTGAATAAATATATAAAATGCAACTTTAGAGGTTAGCGGTGCGGTACGACCACTATAGTTGACATTAGGCATCAAAAGGTTAAATTTACCAACCGTTTTCTGCGAATCTTCTATAAGCTTAACTTATCTTCACTTTCACCTACTTGAGATTCATTATATTCGCGTGTGTGTATTCTTAAATTCTTTGGATCCAATTTTGAAACATTTTAATCTGGTCCACACTCATGCACCCTCTTTCAATAAGATTCACTTTAATATTACCTCCATCCCATGTTTGTATTTCAGTTTGTATGGAATAACATTGCCGTCGTCTGGGATAAGACGCCCTGTACTCTGGTAGAAATTGACTGTTGCTTAAGACGAACAGGTTTATCACTGAAATTTATGAATTTTTTCCTGCGAATTCTCGATAAGTTTAACTAAACTTCATATGCACCCAGTGATATTCTTCAAATTCGCGTGTGTGTATTTCATGTAGGAGGCAAAACTTTAAATATATCATTTTTATTAATTGCTTTCTTTATAAAAATTAAGAAAAAAATCGACTTTAAAGAGCGAGTGATTAGGTACAAACCAATATAGTTTGCCTATTCTACACGATCCGTTGTCAAATTTATTCTCCTTGCTTTTGTGTCTCTGTGGATTTCACAAGCAATTCAGAACGCCCACGTAAAGGATCTAATTTATTTCTGCCAACTATAACATAGATGTCGCCTCGTGCTGAATTTGCAGTTGCAGACTAAACTACATCGAATACACCTGCGAGCCGGAACTTACCTAAAAGTCATATTTGCTATGTAGAAGCCACAGAAGCAGACTCGTGCTGTGTAAAACACCTGAAGCCGGCAGACCCAAGTGTTTATCTCTTTATTGAGTTATTCATTTACACAATGCTGAGGGGAATATTTGTACCTCAGTGAGGGCGCTAACAGGAGGCGGAGGACATTAATTACTTATACCAGACCACGTAACGAGTGGTTTCACCACGATGTGTGCAGTTCATCAGATGTTATTACGGATATCGAAAAAAGGGGTGAATTCTATGACATGGTAGGACGTTTGAGGGCGAGGAAAACTGTATTAGCAGTTTTAGCTAAGAAGGCCAGGAAGAAAGAGGACAGTTTGAAGACGTAGACATAAATGGGATAGTGCTAATATTGCCATTCAAGGTGTAATATGTGATGATACGAATTGTATTGAACTAATTCTTACGAAGCTTAGATTGGTAGGTGGTTACGGACAGTTCGGGAGAGACTGTCGGTTCCGTGTTCAAGGGTCAAGCATTCCAAGAGGAACCTCGCAGTCTCCAGCATATTACAGACACTTGTAAACACGACACTTAAGTTTCTGTTTCTATAAAGGCAGGAATTTTATTGACCAGCCGAGTGTCTGTAATCACCTCCCAGTACACGCTATTTAAATATATGCGCAGAGTTTTGCATTTGGCTGTAGACATTAATGCCCTATAATCTTCATGTTTGTACCGTCCATCATTGACGATTAAAACACATTATTATCCAACAGATGAACAAATATACAATTCGTAGATACAATTAGAATTATTATAAAATATTTAAAAATATTTAAAATTGCTGCAACATGTTTCGGATCACAAGGGGTCCATAATCAGGGAGCGTTTTACAGTGCTTGTCTAAAATTACAGTAATGTTATTTAATTTTAGCCAAGCACTGTAAAAAGCTCCCTGATGATGGACCCCTTGTGATCCGAAACATTTGGAGCAATTTTAAATATTTTTAAATATTTTATAATAATCCTAATAGTATCTACGAATTATATAGTTGTGCATATGTTTGATTAATGCCCTCCTTTTAGCTATGAAGAGTCACACAATTTAAGTGCCCATACCTCGCGATCCTTTGATTTTATGTTTCAATTTACGTTCTTAGATTACAATTGGTATAGTGACTTGCTACTGGCCGGACGATTCGCGGTCTAATCTCGGCAAAGAGAACACTTTTTTTTTTCTCCAAATCGCCCAGACTGTCCCCAGGACCCATCCAGCCTCCTATCCAGTGGCCACAGGAAACATTTCCCGGGTGTAAAGTGGGCGGGCGCCAAGTTCAGGTGAGGTTAAGAATGAGTGAATCTATATTTCTGTACCTCCTGTAATTTTTTTGTGCGGATTGTAGTTAAACACATTATGTTAAGAGCCCAAATAGGCCTAATATGACCAAATTTTTTCTGACCTTTATGGGGAAACCAAGGTTACGTTGTTTTTAAAAACTTCAAGCCTGACTTCCATCCTTCTATACAGAACCTAATTCGTACCGCACAGAGAACTCGGTCGCCGCTTCGCACCGTAGAAGCCCGACTTCAACCTTAGACAGTTTTTATGTGAGGTTTGTGATGGACAAGGTGGCATTGAGACAGGTTTCTCTCCGAATACTTCGGTTCTCTCCTGTCAGTATCACTCCACCAACCCTTAACGGGTTTCATTCATCTATAACCAACGCTATACAACCTCGAACAGTTCCATTACAATCACACATATAACACACATCTACGGAAAAGCAAGTCTGTGTCCTTCAGAGTGACCAAGATGTGAGGCAAAAATCAGGTCTCATATTACAGTTGGTAGTATACACAGTTACGACTTAGTTGTAAAACCTTAATGTAGCTAAACGAGGCTAATGTGGGCGTGCAAACCCTTTGAATATGGCGAAGAAGTAGATAAGCTCAGTCTAACCATATTGCCTTCAAATGTCTTACGCATCGTTCACTATTCCATGAATTATACCTCTTCTCATGGCTGGAAAATGTCATTCAATAAGCAATATTTATGGGCACCAACTCACCCTCTCTCCCAATACGCACGGCGTTTCCTTCACGGAGACAAAGCGGCCAGTGTTTGAGTTCACCGCTCACTTGCTGGTAGTGTCAATGTTAAGAAGCGACGCTTTTTCTCCTATTTACTTACCCATTTATCTTGATGGCGTAAGGCTTAACTGCACGCAGGAGCAAGTGGCGAAGTTTTATGGAAAAAAAAATCAGCCCTGTTAAGTCAGAAGCAAATGCTGACCCGGACATCAGGTCTAGCGGAATGGTAAAATTCTGCTAGACCTGACCTCCGGATCAGGATCCGCCACTGGTGGTAAAACGGTTAAGCTGAACGCTCCCCCGCTGCAGGAATAGAGTTTATCACACGCATATAATGATCCGCCACTGGCCGCGCGGTCTAAGATGTCGGTATACGGCCGGTCGCATGCTGGGATTGCGGGTTCGTATCCCGTTGGGGGCATCTCTTGTGAGTGTTGCGTGTTGTCAGGTAGAGGTTTCTGCGTTGGACTGATCACTCACCCAGAGGAGTCCTAGTGAATCTGATGTGTCTGAGTGTGATCGGAGGACCTGGATAATTCGGAGTCCCTGACCCACTGGGGGCTGTCGTGCCATAAAACAATACAGGTCCTAAATGTAATATGATCCAGGCTCTCGTCTTTAATTTTTAAATAATTGGAACTTCGTTGTGCACGTGTGTTTACAGTCTATTCCGGTCAGTGACGTAGCCCTTATGTTAACAGTGTGCGTCTGGCTTAGGAGACTGAACATATGTCTCTAAAGCAGAGAGTTAATCTGGTTCCACAGTTAGAGCAAGTGAATTGACTGCAGTGAACACATTTGTTATATTCACTTCGTTCAAATGAAGCACGTTTAGCAATATGTCATTTATTTATATACCATTTAATTAGTGGCACATTCTCGTGTATTTTTAAGAAATGGGTACTATTAGCAGCTATGTTTTACAACCATATTTATCCCTTGAGATAGTGTTCCTGCAGGAGGTTAAACTTAATACCATACAGTTGCCATTCTGAAGACGACAAAAAGAGTAACCCCCCCCCCGGTTCGCGCCTATCGAACCACTGCGTTTTAGTCGTAAGCATTTAAGCTGTTTAAAAGACCTATAGTGCCATTTCTTGCACAGTATTTTGTGTGTGTATAGAGCGACTGCAATTTGGAACTCACGACTTAGAAGTGAATAATATTTTTATAAACAGAATGTGTTCATTGTTCAACAAATTGAAATTCTCATTGATTAAGTGCGCATTGTTACGGGCAAAGCGTTAGTCAGGCGGTTCATCGCGTGAATTCAATGTCATATATGTCGACCAGTCATTTATGTGAGTCTTTGTGTATCAAACTTGATAATTTTCTCTAACAGCAGAAAATAAAGTTAATTTACACCAGTTATATTGAGTATTTTTTACGTAAATTTACTATACGGATTAAATTATCTATATATAATTCACTTTCAAATTGGGCACCGGTAACCTTTGACACCGCTTTAAGCACATTTTAAAACACTACAGCTTTGGTAAGTTCTTATTTTTTATTACAACACTAAACATTTTAGAAAAATTCGATTCTAGTGTCAAAGGTCACAGAACGAAATGTCTTAAATTATCTTGGTCTTATGAGGCAATGAATCGATCTGTTGATCTCCTAAGGTGGCAGGGTCCAAAGATTTCAAGATCGTTTTTTTTTCGAAGCCTGCATTTGGACAAGACTCACAGCCAGATTCCTCTGGCTGCGATCCTCCAAACTGTTCCCCACCCATTTGAAGTTGGCCGCTTATTGTCTAGCCGGGATGGCGCAATCAGTTTAGTGAATAAGCGACGAGCTGGGCAACCAAGGAAATTTGGTTCGATGCACGGAAATCCTGGAAGATATTCCCTCCTCTCAAAATTTAGACAGGGACTGGAACTCACCCAGCTTTCCATTTGGCGGGCAATTCCCGGAGCTTAATTTATCTGTGATGTGTCGCCGACTACGGAAATCCATCTGGTGCCGACGTTGATTATGATTGGAGCTGTACTTCCACTCCCCTTATACGCTTTCATGGCAAGCAATGAAAAACTACCTACTCCTCCCACTTCATATCAAATCTTACAAGTGGAATTTTTCCAAAATATATCCTTACCAAAATTCCTTTTGAAGTTATGTTTCGAATGTGCCAAGCCTATCGTAATTTACTATATTACACTATACTGACAACAGCATATGGTCCGAACAAGTTTCTATGTTCGTCGTTATGATATATTCCAATGTGTTCAAAATTTTTATCTATATATCTGAAATTTAAGTTTGTACCATAATGTTGAAGACAATTTAACAATTGTCCAACAAGATTCGACTTACTCAGTTTATTACTTTTCTGTAGGCAGCTCTACATGTTTCGGGTATAGACACCCAACATCCGAAACATGTAGAGATGCCTACAGAAATGTAATAAACTGAATAAGTCGCATCTTGTTGGACAATTATTAAATTCGATCCACGATGCACGGACCCATCTATATAAAATTCGTTGGGAGGCAGTGTTTCACAACCATATCAAATAAGCGGTAAAATAAGTGACTTACATACGACAGCGCGATATTCAATGTTGTGGAAAGCAGGCGAGATGGTAAAAGTTTTCCAGCTAAAAAATAGAAGACATTTCGAGGATCCATTTAACTCCGAACTGTACTCGAAGGCCCAACATTTCTGTGCTTAGTGTTTCTCTTAAAGAGCAACAGTATAAAAAAACTTGAATCGATTTGTGTATTATTCCGCATTACATTTTAAGTTTCCTAATTTAATACGTTGAAATTTAATTGCAATTTTTCCATAGCCAAAGAAGAAAGATTTGCTGATTAGAAAACAAAATCACCTTAGTTGACTGAGAAATCTGCCAATGAGCCTATAAGGAAATGAAATTGGTTTTGGCATTTATAATCCTCTCAGAAAGTAGAAAAAAAAATTGTGGTTTAATTTTGCAATATTTCTTTTCTGTTGCTTTCAAATGAAGCCTATTTCCACGTATAAACGTATACAGAAAACATCGCCATAAACCAGCAGATAGTATTTTTTGCTAATACCTTGTTAGAACTCTATGGTTCTCCGCCTCCTACAAGTCATACGGCATTGCATACGGGTATAATAATAGGGTACTATTACACCAAGGTCGGACAGTAACACTAAGGTACAATGTTCAAGGACGCCAAATGATGGTTTTTTTGTTGCGAAGTTTGCAAATTACTTCTTGTAACATATCACTGATTTTGCAGCGTAGGTACTATTTTATGGTGGGATCTTCAGTTGCAAATTTCACTGTGAGCCTCCAGAAATATATGAGGTTTGCTTTCAAACAAGGTGATCTAAAAAATTACTGTTATTGACAGAATTGTTATGTCGTCATTTGATCCCTTTCAACGCAGTTTCCGTCGGAAGCTGCATACTGCCATATATGAGCCTTTCAAGTCTCTAAGCATTTCTGGAAGTCTGCCTTCTTCCCCAAATACTTGGCGTAAGAAAATTGAAGGTTACGGTGGCGGTTTTCTTTAGCTTCACAATAAAGTTTATGTTTATTCTTTGCTAATTTTTTTAATCAAGCAATATCTTAAGTTAAAAACCCGTCCCTAAATGTTCTTATTCTACATTACGTCACAGTAACGGAGCGTGGTTTGCCTTGTAACTGACGGCAGGTTCAGAGATAAATAGTAGGCATATTTACTTTGATGAAAACCAGTCAAGGTCAGAGTTGGTCACACAGCCTCGTTATTTAATAGCCACGCCTCGTCCTTTACTTTCACCCCTCAAAATCGGTCGCTCTGTAACTGTGTGCATCCCGATGGACGTGTTTATTGATTCTTGAATTTTACAAGAAAAGGTACCAATTTCTTCAGGCTTTGTTTATAAAGTTAAACTTCTTGGGTACAGGACATATTTCGTTGCTGTTTGTGACACAATACAAGCACATGTCCACTTGGACAGATTTTCTCTTCAATTGAATATTGGAGACTTTCTAATTAGGGTAATCAAATCAAGGAGGATTAGATGGGTAGGATATATGGCAGACATGAGGGACAAGAAAAATATATACGTGGTTATGCTGAGGAATCCTGAAGGAAAGAGACCACACGGCAGACCTAGGCAAAGAAGTCAGGGTCTTGAAGAAACAAGATGGAATTATGTGGAATGAATTTATATTCCTCTAAATGGGGGAAAACTTTGCGGGCTGTTGTGAAGAAAGTAATGATTCGCAGCGTTCCACAAAACAATGGAAATTCCTTGACAAGCCGAGGAATTATAACCTTCTGAGGAAAGACTATGGGATGTGAAGTTAATTACGTGGTTACTGGACACTTTATCTTAAATCTGTTGGCAGTTGCGGTTTTCAATCCATCTGGCCTAAAATAAAGTCTAATTTACATATGGTCATACTTTCTGTTTATCCCATACATCAGTTCACGCGTTTTTTAAGTCCAATAATAGAGACCTCCACCAGAATTTGTCTGAAAATTCCGATTGATAGCCATATTGACCCACAATAAAACCCAATTCCAGTACGGCCGCAATTTGATTTTCCCATGTAGCCCACACAAGTTACACGGACTTTGCTGAGTACACTGTCCAACTCTGCCACTAATTGGTATTTCCTTCCTGTCATTTCTAACTAAATTTATTACACTCCAATTAATGCCGCTGGTAGGCTAAGTTGTGTTCTGATTTATGTAATACGCGCTTTCGAGTCGTGTTTATTATTAAATTCCTATCTGTTGCCCCCGCCGGGAATCAACCACGATTCCTCGGACGCCCAGTCGGGGGCCTAGCACTGTACAGATGTTCCTGCTCCCACTACCTCTCTGGGCGAAGTGGTGAGCAATAGTTCGGTGTGGGAGAGGAATATGAGTTGTGGGATGTTACGGCGCATACAATGTGACGTGCTGTGTGACAATGTTTTCTGTTACGGTGACGCGCGTGAATCTTTATTCAGCTCGTCTTGTCCTTCGGCTAGCCACATAATCACCGGACCGCCCACGCCAAGAGCTTTAGCTCACGAATCATTTTTAACTGCTGACGCTAACGGATTACAACTACGCTCTGAAGCCCCGCGTAAGACAGAACCACCAATGCAAATACTTCAACACACTCAGCTGCTTCCATCGTCAAAGAGCTCGTCTTCCGTCCCTTCTGTTCCGGTGTACGTAAGTACCGTTATGAGAGCTTACACTGGAACACTAATATGTGGGGTTTTGACGATGGTACATACTTACTTACTCCATGGTGCAGGGTCCTTCTTGAGAAGCTAACTGGTTTGCAGCTAGTCAAGAAATTCCCCGCATTTCACGGAACCCGAAGGTTCATTACCGCACTCACGAGCGTCCGCCACCTGTCCCTATCCTGGGCCAGCCCAATCCAGTCCATATACCCATATCCCACTTCCTGGAGATCCATCCTAATATTATCCACCCATCTACGCCTAGTTTGACGATGGTACATGGTAGGTAAAATCTTTCATTCGTTGGACATTGTCCATCATCCAGTGTTTGAAATACAAGACAGGCAATGTACATATAAAGTGATATTCCGGCGCGTTAGCGTGATCATTCTTGCCGTGGTAGAGCAATAAGTATTACATGTAGTGTGTGTGTGTGTGTGTGTGTGTAGCATTAGGTATCCAGCCAGCAAAGCGCATGGCGCCATATTGTCATCTGTGGCCTGTCTGGCTCTGCCGTATTTTCCCACTTCTCATAAACTGCACGATTTTCGGGAAAAACCTTGAACATAAAATGTGTGTTTTGATTTTCTCTACAACGTTTGTCTACAACATTATTCATTTAAGTGTAATTACGCAAGATATTATCATAAATGTTCGTACGTAGCTCGTCATGTAAAGTACCCGTTATTATTGTCATATTTGGATAAAACATTAATTTTCTCCACAAATTTTCACAGAATTCTCGGATATTAAATTTCATGATAACCCGTCCAGTGGGAGCCGAGTTGTTACATGCGGACAGACAGACAGACATGACGAATCTTAGAATCACTTTTCGCAATTTTGCGAAAGAGCCTCAAAAACTGCACACACGATTTAGGAGACAAGTACTGCCCTCTCCTCAGGCACAGTGAGAGAAAATTAACTTAGACCCACAAATTATAATCATATATTTTCCCTGTCGAGCCAGTTATACTCTGAACACTAATAAGACGACAGCCGTGCGAATTTATGAGAAAAGCAGTAATATAGGTCAGCAACTTTTTAATTTTAATTTTGGACGATGATACTTCATATCTTAAACCTTCAAGTGCCGAGTATCTAAAATTTCTGCCTTTATACACATTTGCTTTTCTCAAAACACGTGACTTTTAACACTCTTTATCCGAAATACATAGTCAAACACTTGCAGGGGATCTTTCTTGCATCCGAATTTAATAGTGTGTTTATAACCTATTATTATCCATGAAAGGGTAGTTGCTCTGACAAACTAATGCTGTGGTTTGGAACAGTATAAAATAAACCCGGCATTATGGGGTTGCAAGAAAAAGGATATACAAGTATTATACATTTTAATTTTAGAGACGTGAAATACAAGAATGTTGTGGATGTGCGGGGAATGTGTTGTTTTGTTTCTGTCTGAGGCATATATTTTGAATTGTGCGTATACTTCGGTGAGGTGAAGATCGCGTTATTTTGTAACAAACTGCTTTTGTAATGGCTCTGAAATTGGTCGTAGTTCATAAATACTGAAAAGTCTTGTTTTGCAGAATGGAATACTGACAAAGTGTTATATTTCACTGTGTTTTGTGGAAGGGAAGCAGCAAAGGAAGGCAAAGGAGCGAGAAATCTTAATTTTCAGCATCGTATACAAGCTTATAAATATGGAGAAGCAGTCAGTATATCATTTTTCGGATGAATTTTGGGTGACAGGCAATGCGAGTAATAATCAGTTAGGTCTATGTGACTAAGATTTTCAGATCCAATCATTGTATATGAAATGTCTCAAGGTTAGCGCAGTTTGGTGGGGTAAATTCTTAGGAATATTCAGTAAGAGTTGCCCATGTGGCACAGGACCTGTCTGTGTGCTGAGGTGGTAGATTGTGATAATGGAATGCAAGGCACAACGGCTCAGGACACTACGTGTATGTAAGTTAAGACCTACGGGCCATTTCCAAATGGTCTCATTCTCACACGTACAATATATGTACACATATAGATTATGTGTCAGAAATTCGGTGAGGTGTCTTGAGAAAACAGTCTTAGGAAGAAAGAAGTAACACAAGGAAGCAGAATGTTAGGTATGAGAGCACTCATGTTTACACACTACATTAAATAACACATTATTAGTTCACCTTGTCAAAGAGGACAAGGTTACGGGACACACAACACGAAGAAGAGAAATACACAAAAACATTTTGGTCGAGAAACCCCAGGAGGTGAGATCATTCCAGGGACGTTGGTATAGGTGGGAGGATAATATCATTATGTGCCGTATACAAGTACCACGGGTATGTGCTGGACTAATCTGGCTGAAGACACAAGCCAGTGGCGGCCTCTTATATATGTACACGGTAATAGTGTTTCGCACTTCGTAAAATGTGCATAATTTTTTATCTGCTCCGCAACCATTAGCCCCTCAAAGCGCCGTATATGTATTTAAACTTACATGTATATGGCGCTTAATTGTGATGGTTTTGGCAGGCTCTAAATTTAGAATTATTTTTGTGTCCTGTGCTTACTTCTTTGTTCCATGATCAGTAAAGTATTGATGATGTGTTGGAAATATTTGGAAATCATCCATTGAAACAATATGTTACTGCAAGGTCGTGAATTATACCTTCGCTGTTGTGGAGAAGGTTTTTAACAAAAAAAAAAATTGAAAAAAATATTAGTACAGTAAATAAGTGTACAAAGTTAACATAACTTTGAAGTATACGTGTGCAAAACTGCTTTATTGTAGATTTCGTAGTTACAGAGAAAAATGCCCCAAGTTTGATAAAATTAACGTTCTTAAGACAGTGTATGTACACCTCTCTTAAGAAGTTTACCGCTTAATATAAAACACAAATACGCTGCTTATTGGTGGTTATTTCCAAAAATACAGAATGTCATGTTCGCAAGAGGGATGGCACATCGAAATATGTACTGTTATGTTAAATCTGAACTGACTTATTTGAAGTGAGTGTACAATCTACAGAGCTTAGTTTAGAAAGATTTGTTCAGTATTGTGATTCACAATTACGAAAGTCTGGTTAAAACTGTCTTCCAAGATGTGTGTATATGATGTTCCATCCATCCTGTTTTTACCATATGTGTATTCAGGTGTTCAGTTTGCTTGTGTTTTTAGTGTACATTCTACTACCATGGTGGCAGTGGTTTTCGTCAGACAACCTCATTGTGCTGCTGCAGTATCAGTACCACTTGCTGTCGTTCAGATGTGATCTGCTTTATGTCTTGTTAACTCTGACGGGAGTCTGCTGATGCCTTCGTAGACCACCTTAATTTTTCCTCTTTCTGAGTATTTAGTGGAGATGGTTCATACGAGGATTGGAAACAGTCAAGGGAATCAACGACTCTTCTGGATACTAAATCACACTGTGTCTGCAGTACTGGTGCTAGCTTTTAAATGTGATTTTAAGGTAGGTTACTCAAATTACGTCGACAAGGGTAAGGAAAAAAAAAATGTGCAGGATTCTTCTAATTAATCTCGTCTATTACAAAACTTAGTAATATCCAGCTGCTAAAGATGAAACCATGTGATACACTGCATTTTCCACACGAATGTGCGGGCTTCCATGTGACACCACTTTGAAGTGTTCCTCTCTGCTAGCACGCAGTACATCAAGCCGATATTTAATTTCAGTCCGAGTCTTCCGAAACGTAACATGCTGTCATCTGTCAGGTCTTGCTTTACTTGCAATATGACTTTCATTTTGAGGCAGGTCCTACAGTCATAAACCTGTCTAGTCCGTCACGGGACTAGTTTAACCAGTATTAGAGTCATTATGCAGGCACCTAGCACATTTGAACACTTTAGAGACGAAAATTAAGTTTACATTTATTTATAGACCCAGTTCGTACCGCGCAGTAAACACATTCCGCCTACGTTGTAAAAGCCGATCAGTTTAACTCGTATAGGCAAATAATTTCTTTGAGAACTGCGCTCTTCTGAGTTATTACGCAGCGAGTATTGGTAATATTTTACAGACGTTTCGGACAACCTATCGGTCCCATTTTCAGCGGTCAACACTCTCAGTTACTTCGCGACGGTAGCCGGAAATCATGCAAATAATCGCTTTGTTCTGAGATACACGTGAAAGAAATAAATGCACTCTGTGGACAGAACGTAGAATTTCGTAATGTTTACCCTGGTAGTACATATAGTAACCTCTGGGCTTTAAGGGGTTCAAAATACACGGGCCGAAGGCCTCCGCTGAGGTGTAGTTGGAACCTCTCTTTTACAGGTATGCTGATAAGTCCTTAGCCCCCGAACAGGAAGGAAACAAGCTAATGTTTCTGTAAGAATGGCGTGAATTTCCTTCGGCGCCTTGCAGGAAAAAAAAAAACTTGATGACACCTTACGTCTCGATGTTGCTGAAATCGCGCGCGTCCCTGACATTTTTCCGGGCTTGTTTCCTTCCTGTTCGGACTAAGGACTTATCAGCACCCAGGTATTCTAGAGGTTTCGAGGCCCTATTAGCCTGGTTTGATTTTTTTATTTTATCACAGCCTCCCACAGCAAATGCTAGGATTGTGGAAGTATGGGACGAACGTTACCTTCCACATCCTTTTCCGCTTGTTATTACTGCCTAATCCTCCTGTCGTACGACGGTATACAGTGAGGTCGGTCGCATTCTATGCGAGAGATGCGTTTCTGAAGACCTCGCATGATTGAAGACTAAACTTCTCACAGGTATAAATATAAAGTATAGGGGATTCGTTCTCAGATCGCATGAATCTACCCCTCTTGTAGCGTTATTATTCATTTCTAACTTACTATTAAACACAATTTGAAAAAACTATGTCAGTAACTCCATGGAGTACAGTCTTTCTTGAGAAGCCAATAGATCCTCGGATAGTTAAGAAATTCCCCATATTTTATGAAAACCGAAAGCTCAATACTGCATTCACAAGATCCCGCTAATTTTCGCTGTCCTGAGTCAAACCAATCCAGTCCAACAAATAAGATATTTTTTATTTGCTTATTTCAGATTCGCTCATCGCTGTGTTTCAATTTCACATTAACTGCGAGCGCATTGTTTAATCACAGCAATTAAACGTGCTGTATGTAAACAAAAGCCATAGGCATCTAAGGGTAAATTACTTTAAAGTCGTCCACCCAGTGCATTGTTTATATCAATTTACTCATTTTATTGCACCAAATTAACGCGCAGTATAACCCTATATAACATACAGTAGAACTCCACTTATCCGGATTAATTCGGACGGCGAAGCATCCGGATAAGCAGAAAATCCGGATTATTAGACTTTTCTTTGAAAATAGGCTACAATAGCAGTTTGAAATTTGGCTGTCACTATTTGCATTATGTACCTGCGTCTGAACCTTGCGACCACGCCTGATTTGAAGTTCTAGAAGCCATAGCGCTGTACTGTACTTGATCCGATAACCGGCAGTTTCAAGGCAAGTTAGTATTGTAGAATTCTCGACAACTTTATCCGAACGCCCAAACCGATCCGGATAACCAGCGTCCGTATAAGTGGAGTTATAGTGTATAATTACACACACACACACACACACATATATATATATATAATCGACACCAACAACGGAGCTACTACACTTTTGACAGACGCAGCTTGTTTCCTTCCTGGTCGGGCTAAGGACTTATCAGCAGCCCGATATAAACCAACACACTTGAAGAATCATGTGAATCTCATAACAGCTTATAATAGAGAGCGGTTTTTAAAACTAGCATTTTGTGCCCCCTGAAGAGGGTGCACTTGTACCACAACATGTCAGAGATACGTCTTTAATATTTGTATATAATTAATACTGTGCAATTGGTTAGTGCAATAAACTGAGTGCACTGGTGTAAGGATAAATTTCTTCTTTCCTTCTTCACGGAATTTTATTTATTACTGTGCATGAAGAAAACAAATCCCGAAAACTCATTTTGACAGTGTAAAGCTCACCGCCATGATAGATTTCCCTTACTGTCCGAAGTGTAAATAAAGACGACATACCTACCTCATGGCGGCTGAGTGGTGGATTTGCAACAAGAAGAGCTGTAAATAGACAGGCATACGAAAGACAGCTACAATGAGCATATAAGGGATGCTGAGGAGTTTGGGAGTTTCCCCTTTTGTGTGTTGTTTGTCCAAAGAGGGAAGAAAGAGGGTGGTCATGGGATAAAGGGCAGAAGGTTTGTTGGAGGGTATAAGAGAGTGGCACGGTACGGCGGGTTTAGTAAAGGGGATGAAACACATAGCAGGAGGGGCCTGTTGGGGGTCAGTATGACGAAGCAGTAGCTCGATACAGCAAAGTATGATGTGACTAAGGGAAGAAAATTGGGGGAGGGGGTTGGTTCTGCTTGTGTAAGTTTGGTTCGAGGTTCCAGGAATGTGTTTTCCCTTATTTTCTTTTTTGTGTGTGACTTGCAGGCCTTCTGACAAAGAATTCAAGGCCAATGTTGAGGCCCTGACAACCTGTATGAGTGTCGGTGAGGCAAAATGGCAGCTGACCCATGTATTGTAGGCCTATAAATAGCCAACCGCTACTTCCTCGTAGTAATAGTTTCACAAGAACATCAGAAGAAGACAATATATTGCGTGTAGGATGGAGTTTGTTCAAGTCGTGCTTAGCTGAAAGTTAGGTATTCGGGATTACAAGAATCAAAACCCTAGATTGTGAGTATCGCTCTTTGCGTGATGCGATATTTTCCAGTACAAACTCCCTTTCTGGATGTCCTAACATCATTCCACTCACCACGCTTCATCCCATATTCGTAAGCCCTTGAACTTGTAAAGCAGTTTTTTTAGGTTTTCTGTTCTCATGGTGAGGAGTATCGAGATTAGTCTTTTGAGAATGACGCCGTGTGGTTTGGTAAATACGTACCAACTTTTAAAGGAGTCTTCTGTCCTAAAGATGTACTCAGCAGGTCCTCCAAAATACTTTTCCATTTACGAAAGTACAAAATGCCAGATTCCAGAAGGCCGTGTTGTAGCATTAACGGTTTAGCAACGAAAGTGTAAGAAGCGGATATGTGTGTACAGTTCCTGTTTTTTACAGTAATTGCTTATTGATGCAAGTAATTTACCTAACTATGGATATAAATGTAATGTGGTATGTGGCGCCGCCTAGTCCGGGAGTGACGTAGAGAGGCGTTGGAGAAACTCGCCGACTTATTCTTAGGGCTGAAATAATGGCGTCAAGTCCCTGAAGATTCTTCGTAGACCCAGCTGAGAAATCTCAAATCACACAATTGTAGTTATGGTCTGAGTATGGGTAAAAAGGTGTCGTGTGGCATTAAATATTCGTGGGTTGTTATGACTGTAAAGAATACTACAATTACACTTGTGCCTAATGACTACGTTGTCAGTTCCTGCGTTATGGGGAGGTAAATAACTCTGCAGGTACGTTTGTAGTGCTGGACCAGAGAAAGTGTGGTAAACGTGGTGCTTATTTAGAGCCCCTTTATAACTGGGAATGCACCCGGAATTTTTGTGTAGGAAAGTGGGTGTTTGGACAGGCAGCGAGGAACGGTATATTTTCATCGAACTAGCTGCAAATACATTCAACAATTGTTATGACACATAACCGCTTTACATTAATAAACATATAGCACAAATTAATAGTAATAATGTGTGTCGATGGACAGAAGGAGAACACCGTAAGACCGTAGACAACATTCGCATTGCTATCGTTGTGTTTATATTTACCGTTTAACGACGGTGTCTGTAGCTGCGAAAGGAATAGGGGCAAATGATCGTTCATAATACGTATGAAATTAAAAAAAAAAGGCGTAGAAAGAAGCCGCCGTCGCCTAACTTAAATTGCTGTCCCAACCCTTGCTTGGACTAACTGAGGAACACGAAGGAAATCCTGAGTCGGATAATTGGTGTTCCAGAAGATATTTGAACCATGCACCTCTCGACTGTAACGAAGTCGGAATCGTTACCGATTGAGCCAACTGATCCAGTTTGTTCAGCTGGATCGGTGTAATGGGAGAGTGCACAATGTGTGCCCGTCTTGTTTCGGTGTTCCTCAGATTTTAGTACTGACTCTAGCAGACTTAAAAAAGAGGGAGAGAATATAATGTCATGAATAGGAACTATTTAAATCCCTTTGCAGAAGTTATTATTATGCAACAATAAATTTTACCCTCACTGTTACTCAGAAGGCTTCAGCACAACTTTTAACAGATGGCCTCTCTAGTGCCTAGACTGTGCTATTCCAAAAATCCAGTATTATTTTTCTTCAAGCGGACAAAAGAACGTCATGAGTAGGGGTTTCACGTTTGGTTGCCGCCATGATGAATTGCTTTTCAGCTGTCAAACACAAGATGGATCTTGCTTACCATCACCAGAAATCACAAAATGGCTGTCCGTGAATATAGTCACACCTACTACCAAAGTGTTCTGGTGCAGAAGCTAACGAACCAATGATAAACTTGTAATGCTGTGACGTCATGGTGTGAGTCACTGCCGGAGTTCGACATGCGCACTAATGGAAATGACTGACAATTAAAATAACACACAAACAGTGTTGAGAAAATATACACTAGCTTCTTGGGTGTGCCATACATTTTAACTCAATGTTGTGTCTGTTTAGTTCTTGATTGAATTCGGATGCCGTCTTCTAACGCCGTATTTTAAAAATAAGCAGCTCTTGTAGTAGGTTATAAGATGGCTTCGGTTCAGATTAGTACGATCAAAACTGCAGTTTTTACTATACATAATACCGCACAACGGACAAGAAAGCTAAGCCTGTTGGCTATCTTAGCGGTGAAGTAACACCAGTACTGAAATTCGAAATATATACTTCCACTGAATGAAGTTCAACGCAACTCAACCCGAACGACAGCTCTTCTTATTCTACCTACAGCACGCAAGTTATTAATTCTGCTTCTCCGAGTTCTGGTTCTCCTAAAGACTCGATGCGTGTGTTGATTTCACAGAGCAGATGTATTTTAGTAGCTTCAACAATGTATAATACGTATCCTTCCTACATGTGGGCTCTTTTGCCGTAATTAACTGACCCCATGGCTCATGTAGTAGAATCTGACCATCCTCACATTCGTAACGCCTTGACGTGTTCTATTGTGTCCCCTGAATGCCATTACGTCGAATTATATACTGTTTATGAACAACATAAAAACAGGCAATCCTCAGTCTACCCAGACTCTGTATCTCGTAACACTTGCTTACAAACCATGATTATGATACAACCGATTAGTTTTGGAACAGGTCCTGCATATTTTTAGTTACTGTTAACGATCTGATACTTCAAGCTGTCGATCAATTCTGGTGGAGTTGTGTTAGATTCTTTCAAGAGAAGGGCCTGTCTGTACAAAGACGAAACAACGTGGCTTACTTATTTGAATTAGGTGTTTCGATGGCAACGGGCTGATTGCTAACTTGTTTCAATCAATAGAGTCAATTATCGGTGGATTGAGAATAGGTCATTAGTCATGCAGTGTATGTGTGCGTATAGGTAGCATTTGAATGGCAGGCTGGTACCCTGCGGAGTGGGTTGCCATGTTGTGGGGAGAAACAACTGAAGTCTACTCTATACTGCTCATTAGAGTAACCTTACAGAACTGTTGTCTGAATTTGTGTGTGTCCCTTACACGGCGCTAGGCAAAATACCATTTATTGCTTACCACTACAACTGAAAAACTTACAATTGAATATTGTTTTAATTAAATTCTTCTATCTTGCATTTCAGAGGAATTTTCTTACAAAAGAATTCGTCCGAAAATTAAGTTACAATACATCAATATCAGTCTAATGTGATCCTTTTTATCTTACTTAAATGTAAAAAAAAAGAGAAAGCAATAACTGGGAGGAGTAAAATAAAATGAAAACTCCGTAATTTGTAAGGTCACCAAATATTGTTAGGATAACTGCAGAAGGAAGAGGTTTATGGGGAACACAAGCGGGAAGGGACCACAGGTGACATCTACGGATAGAAGGGAGCATGGAACGGATTTAACTTGGTCACCATAAATTCCATTGGCGGCTGCCTGTGAAAACGGTAAAGAATATGAAAGTTTCATTACCTGAAATTCTTGACAAGGAGAGTGGCTACCAGCTTCCAAAAGAACTCTTAATTCGATGAAGTTAGTTATTTCAGGCATGTCCTCCCACACCCACACAGATGTATATAAATAAACAAATATATATAAACACACAGACATAAGCAGACATCTTCATTCTTCGCACTCAAAATATGTACTTAAGCAGCTTAAGCACAAGCACATTGTGGACGCGTATACTTACTTACTTACTTACTCCATGGTGCAGAGTCCTTCCTGAGAAGCTAACTGGTTTGCAGCTAGTCAAGAAATTCCCCGCATTTCACGGAACCCGAAGGTTCATTACCGCACTCACAA
>Ga0123352_10000630_pt1 | contig 43091 bp, 42 predicted proteins | sample TergutLab28metaG_FD_89700 | JGI IMG/M metagenome (GOLD analysis project Ga0123352, IMG submission 89700) | Labiotermes labralis P1 segment gut microbial communities from Petit-Saut dam, French Guiana - Lab288 P1 | ecosystem: Host-associated > Arthropoda: Insects > Digestive system > Gut ... | reverse complement strand
TGAAACCTTGCCGCACCAATTTCTTGGCGTGGTAGGTGGCAGAGTTTTTGCCCATTTGTGGGCAAAAAGCTCGAGACCTTGCACTTTCGCTGTGCGAAAGCGACGCATAGCGTCGGTTTTCCGCAGGAAAACTGCAGTGCTGCGCCAAAAGAAATTGTGTAAGGCAGTTTCAGAACAGGTCTATTTATAACAGCGTTACCACACCATCCTAAAAATTCCGCTCATTTGCGGCAACAAATAATTCATAGCAAACCTAGCAATCAAAAACAAAGATATAATCGTGCAAGCAATAGCCGATATTTTGCTAAAATCCGCCATTTTATCCTTGTCGATAATAATATTCATAAGCATATGCAAACAACCAATTAAAAATAATTCCCCCAAAAGCCTGATGGCGTAATTCATTAAAAATCCTCCTTGCAAAATATGTTTAAGTGTGGTAAAATCTGTATACAAGCATATTTAATGTATATTTGGAGGTCAAGAAAATTATGAGAACTAGCACAAAACTATTATTAGGGCTTGGCGCATTAGTCGCAACACCCATTGTTATCAATCATATGATTACAAAAAACGCACAGGCTCGCACGCCAAAGCGTTTGTCCGAAAGCACATATAATTGGGAATACGGCGATATACGTTATATTGCCATCGGCGAAGGCGAACCTTTGGTGCTTATCCACGGAATATACCCTGGCGCAGGTGCTTTAGAATTTAAAGAAATAATCAACGAACTAGCGCAGGATTATAAAGTGTATGTGCCAGATTTGTTGGGCTTTGGCTATTCCGACAAGCCCAATGTAAGCTACAGCGCATATTTTTATGTACGATTAATACACGACTTTATACAAGATGTAATTGGCAAACCTGTAATAGCCACCGCTTCGCTACATTCTGCCGCTTCGCTTGCCTCTTGTGCAAAACTTAACCCAGATGATTTCAAAAAAATTATCTTAATTTCACCAACAGGTACCAACGAAAACATACAAATGGCAACAGATGTCGAAGGCAAAGCCAAAAAAGCCCTAGAAAGCCCAGTTTTAGGCACCAGTGTATACCACATCCTAACATCAAAACGTGCCTTGCCAGAATTTTTTGCAACAGAAGGCTTAACATCAAAACCCGACCCAGAAACTTTGGACGAACTTTACCTATCTGCCCACGCAGGCGGCGCAGGCGGTAAATACCCAATAGCCGCACTACTATCCAAATTCTTTAACGGCGACATTAAAACCACACTTGACGAACTAACAGTCCCCCACCACATCATCACAGGCGCAATTATACCAAAATCTCACCTTTTTGCATTATGGAGCGAATTAGGCGACACCGTAGCAACATCATTAATAGAGGACGCACATTTATTGCCGCATTTAGACAAACCAGAGGAATTCCTTGCAACTTTAAAAGAGTTAATTCAATTGTAAACAAAGAATAATATCACCAATAAGTTTTACATTATAAACAAATACAAAAGGAAGATAACTATGAACAAAAGAAAAGAAGCGTGGCAGCAATTTAGCAACGAAATACAAGCTACACATACCAAAGGCGGATTGCTTAAAAACGAAAAAATTGAAGCCAATTTCCAAAATTGGCAGATAGTATATGACTTTTTTACCGTACCAATAGGAACAGTCATCGCTGTATATACACGCATACGTACACCTTTTTTCGCTAAAACTGATTTTAAGTTTCGCATATCCAAAAAAACTTTCTTGGATAAGATTGCAGAAAAACTAGGAAAATCAAATGTAAAAATAGGAGATAAGCGTATCGACGATGCTTTTATCATAAAGAGCAATTCTGACGAAAAAATCAATCATTTACTGTCTGATGAAAATATCAAAAACCTTCTAATTGAAAAATCAGATTTTACTTTTGAAATTTCCCACGGATACAAAAGTATAGGTCGTGTTTTTCCAGATGATTGCGATGGATTAAGTTTGGTTGTAATGTATGGCAACAGGGATTCGCAAATGTTAATGTTAATTTACAATTTGTTTGGTGAAATACTGACTTCTCTTTTAGAAACGGGCGATATTGACGATGCTCCTGTTAATGCAAAGCTATAATCGATTAATAAAGCCTTATATTCGCTCAAAGGGCGACCCGTATCATATAACGAGGTCGTCCTTTATTCAAACTAGAGCGTGTTCACATCAAGCTGTTACACGCTCTAAATTTATTAATGAAAAAATCTTCTTGACTCTGCCTTTGGGTAAGCCTTTATAATTATACTTAGCCGAAACGAAAGGAGGTAAATATAAGTGGACAACCTAATAAAAATCAAAGATGTGTCAAACAAATACGACATAACAGCCCGCACATTACGCTATTATGAAGATATGGGTCTAATAAACAGCACCCGAAGCGATGATTATGCATATAGAATGTACGACGAAGGCACAATAATCCGCCTTGAACAAATACTAATCCTACGCAAATTAAATATCAGCATTAAAGATATTCAGCAAATTTTCAACACTTTTAGCTCTGATGCTATTTTGGAAGTATTAGAAAAGAAAGTACATAACATAGATGACGAAGTCGCCCTTTTGCACGAGCTAAAAGAAATTGTGCTAGATTTTATACGAGAAATCGAACAGGTTAATTTTGCAGACAGCTCCGATATAAAACAGCTATACGAAAAGGCGAAAGAAATTGAAACACAGCTAACAAATGTTGACTATATCGGCAAACCTTCCAATGTAAACCGCCTAATCGAAATTGCAGAGAAACTGGATAAAAAAATACCAGATGTAATGATTATCCACATACCGAATTTTAAAGCAGTAACCGTAGGCGAACAATCTTGGGAAAATATGTTTAAACGCGGCGGATATATGTTTCAATTATGGCAATATACGCATCTATACAAATCCGTAATTTTTGATTGCTTTGACTTTTTATTAGCCAAAGGCAACAAAGCCGAATGGATATGCGCTGTCAAAGATGATGTAACCGATGTAAATGTAAAACCTTTTAAAATAACCGACTTTTCGGGAGGTTTATACGCTATGGCGGTAAGCATTGACGAAGACAACGAAAGCATACAAAAAGTGGAAGATAAAGTAAGCCGATGGGTCGAAAGTACAAATTTCGAGCTCGACAACAGCCGAAGCATTATGTTTAATATGCCTTATATATACGAAGAAGGAAGAAATATCGCCTATAAAGATATAGAAAAAGGGCTTGGCTACAAACAAATGCAAAGATATTTTCCAATAAAACTTAAAGACGGCATTTAGTAAAATTATATATTTGGAGGAATTACTAATGAACAAGTACGAAAAAGCAATGAAACTTATGTTAGAACGCTGTGGAAACGCCGACAAAGAAAGTGTTATAGGGCTTGCAACCATATCGCTATCCCCAAACACAACAGGCAATCCCCGTCCATCTAACCGTATGGTCTGTGCCTATTATGCAGACGGAGTTTTTTATGTTTCTACCGACGCAACAAAAAGCAAAATGGCAGAAATAGAAAAAAATAACGAAATCGCCATTTGTGGGCTAGATTGGTTTGTAGCAAATGGCACCGCCGAAAATCTCGGCTGGGTCAAAGACGAAAAAAATGCAGAAATAAGAGCAACAATGAAAAAGGTCTTTGGATGGTTTGACGAACACGGCGGCGAAGACAGTCCAGATTCAATTGTACTACGCATAACCCCTACAAACGGCGTAATAATCGACAACGAGCAAAAGTACGACGAATGGCGATATGAAGTAGACTTCACAAACAAAACGGCAAAATAAAACCAACAACCAAAAGCACCACCGAAATCAATATCGGTGGTGCTTTATTATTTAATATGTCGATAGTTATAATTAAAGCAAGATTACATCATCCCGCCCATACCGCCACCCGGTGGCATCATTGGCTCTGGCTCTTTAATCTCCGCCACAACACTTTCGGTAGTCAGCAATGTAGAAGCAACAGAATTAGCGTGTTGCAATGCAGAACGTGTAACCTTTGTAGGGTCAATAATGCCTGCATCTATCATATTTACATACTCGTCAGTCAAAGCATTAAAACCAATGCCCGCTTGGCTTTCCATCACTTTATTAACGACAACAGACCCCTCGAGCCCCGCATTGGTAACAATTTGACGAAGAGGTGCTTCTAAAGCCTTTAAGATAATAGCAACACCAGTTTTTTCATCACCGTGCAAGCTATCCAAAACAGCCTTAACTTTTTTGGTAGCGTGGATATAGCTTGCACCACCACCAGCAACAATGCCGTCTTCCACAGCGGCACGTGTCGCAGCAAGAGCATCTTCCATACGCAATTTCTTTTCTTTAAGCTCTGTTTCGGTAGGTGCGCCTACTTTAATAACGGCAACGCCGCCACTCATTTTAGCAAGGCGTTCTTGCAATTTATCACGGTCAAATTCTGACGTAGTTTCGTCAATTTGCGCTTTTAATTGGGCAATACGTGCAGCAATTGCATTACCATCACCTTCACCATCAACGATAATTGTATTTTCTTTTTCTACTTTAACAGTCTTTGCACGACCCAACATATCAACCGTAGCTTCTTTAAGGTCAAGACCTAGTTCGTCAGTAATAACACGCCCACCCGTTAAAATAGCAATATCTTCAAGCATAGCTTTTTTACGGTCACCAAAACCAGGTGCTTTAACAGCAACACAGATAAAAGTACCACGCAATTTGTTTAAAACAAGCGTAGTAAGAGCTTCGCCCTCGACATCATCCGCAACAATAAACAATTTGCTACCTGTTTGCACAATAGATTCCAAAAGCGGCAAAATATCCTGTATGTTCGAGATTTTTTTGTCAGTTATAAGTATATAAGGATTTTCAAGCGTGGCAACCATTTTTTCCATATCCGTCGCCATATAAGCCGAAACATAACCACGATCAAATTGCATACCTTTAACAAGCTCTAACTCGGTTTTCATTGTTTTGCTCTCTTCAACAGTAATAACACCGTCTGATGTTACTTCTTCCATAGCATTTGCAATCATTTCGCCAACTTCTTCATCACCAGCAGAAATAGCGGCAACTTTAGCAATTTGGTTACGACTATCCACAACAACACTTGTAGCTTCAATAGCTTCTACAGCAGCATTTGTAGCTGCTTGCATACCACGGCGCAGGATAATTGGGTTAGCACCAGCCGCAATATTTTTCAAGCCTTCGCTAACCATAGCCTGCGTCAAAACAACAGCAGTAGTAGTTCCATCACCTGCAACATCATTAGTTTTTGTTGCGGCTTCTTTTACAATCTGCGCACCCAAATTTTCAAATCCATCTTCAAGCTCAATTTCTTTAGCAATGGTTACGCCGTCATTTGTAATAAGCGGTGTACCGTATTTTTTATCCAATACTACATTGCGCCCTTTTGGACCAAGTGTAATTTTTACAGTATCTGCGAGCTTATTAACGCCCGTTTCTAAGGCATTTCTGGCATCAATGCCAAATTTTATTTCCTTTGCCATTTTAATCCCTCCATTTTTAAATTATTGTACAATTGCCAAAATATCGTGATGTTTTACAACGATGTACTCGTCATCACCCAATTTCACTTCCGTGCCAGCGTATTTTGAATATATCACCTTATCGCCGACATTAACTTCCATTTTAACTTCTTTACCATCAACCATACCACCTGGCCCAACAGCAACCACTTCGGCTTCCTGCGGTTTTTCCTGCGATTTTGTGGTTAAAATAATTCCGCCTTTTGTCGTTTCCTCGGCTTCAAGCTGTTTCAATACAACCCTATCTGCAATGGGTTTTAAAGTCATTTCAATTCCTCCTTTAAATATATTACAACAAATAATAATAGCGCAATATTGGTAATTTTTCCAACGTCATTTTTAAGCAAATTTATATGTTTTTTCAACATTTTAAAGTTCATTCTGTTAATAACTCTATTTTCCTCCGTTTTTTGTTTCTGTAATGCGTATGTAATGAAATAAATATTGATTGGCAAAACCTGCATTTTCTCCAAAACGACTTTTGGCAAATTGCTGTATTTTTGACGCAGGCACAGAATTTCCGTCAAAATACAGTCTTTCCATCACACGCCGCACCCAAACATCAATAGGAAAACTTTCATATCTACCATATCCCATCAACAATATGCAATCCGCCACCTTTTCCCCAATGCCTTTTGTATCCATCAACATCTGCCGCAATTCGCTTGTCGGTACATCACAATCCCTATTTATCGGCAATTCGCCCAAAATCACCCTTTTGGTAGCATCTACTATGTATTTATCTCTAAAACCAGCTTTCAACGCTCGCAAATCTTCTGACGTGGCAGTTGCCAAACTATCAGGTGTAGGAAAAGAATAATGTCCTCCGCCAATTGGTTCGCCATATTTTTCGCAAATATTTTTCACTACTTGTTTAATTTGCGGTATGCGATTATTTTGAGATATTATAAAGGAAATAATTATTTCAAAAGGGTCTTGTTGCAACATACGTATGCCGGGTGCAAAATCCACCGCCGCTTGCATTATCGTGTCGTCTTCGGCGATTTTTTGTTGCACAAAGACATAATCACGTTGCATATCAAAATATTTTGCCCAAACAATATTAAACTGCGTTTCGTCAATTTCTGCCCCTTCATACCAAAATTGCACCTTATCACCATCTTGCTTCACATACAAAACTTTCCCGTATGCCACCAAGCAATAATGACCTTCACCAAATTTCTCAAATCTAAAACATTGCCCACACTCTAAAATTTCGGCAATATTAAAATTTTTTAGTCCACTAAATGCTATCATATCGCACCTCCTATCACATTCTATCATAATATGATAAGCCTGTCAAAATTTTTTACAAAATTTTCAAAAAAACACTTGCAATTTTTTTCCATATGGTGTATAATGCATTTAATGTTAATTTTTGACATTCAATTAAAATTTTTACAAAATGGAGGAAAAGAAAATGGAAAAGAAAATCACAATTATGTTGGCAGACGACAACAAAGAGATTTGCGATATTATCGTAAGCTCGCTTAACCAAGAAACCGATATGCACGTAACAAAAACCGTACACGACGGTGTAGATGCAGTATCGGCGTTAATGGATGAAGGAAATACATATGATGTCGCCATCATCGACGGCGTTATGCCACGTATGGACGGACTAGGCGTGCTGGAAAAAACAGCCGAAATGCCCAAAAAACCTATATTCATCATACTTTCAGAGGTGTTTCAAGAAAAAATAACCAAAAAAGCAATAGACCTAGGTGCAGATTATTATATGTTAAAACCCTTCGAAATCGAAATTCTAAAACAACGTATTCGCCAATTAATGGAAAAAGAAATCGTTAAACCCGACATCGATTTAATTGACACAATGAAGCGTGAGGCTTCTATGCAAATTAGCATAGAACAAAAAGTAACAAATATGTTGCATGAAATAGGAGTACCAGCACATATCAGAGGCTACCATTATATGCGTGAAGCAATAATGATGGCAATTAGCAATATGGACATTTTAAACTATATAACAAAAGAACTATACCCAGCAATCGCAGAAAATATGGACACAAAGCCAAGCCGTGTAGAGCGTGCAATACGCCACGCCATAGAAGTCGCTTGGTCGCGCGGCAAAATCGACGTTATCGACAGTCTTTTCGGCTACACAATAAACAACCATAAAGGCAAACCTACAAATAGCGAATTTATAGCACTAATAGCCGACAAACTTCGCCTAGAACTAAAAGCCTCATAAATAAAACAGTCCATCCTTATGTACTCAAAGCCCTGTAAATGCTCAATTTATAGGGTTTTTGTTTTTATTTCAAAAAATCCTTGACTTTATCAAATAGGTATGATAATATCGTTATACGAATATATTATATGAATATTCGTATAAACAATTCATAATAAGGAGAGATGAAAAATGAAGTCAGGAAAAATCAAAGCGGTGGTTTTATTATTGCTGATATGTATAAGCATGCCGCTACTAACAATCAGCACAACCCAAGCCGCAACAAACATACCTAATTCGGAATTAGAAAACCGAATAGACAACTATGTATCACAGTACATAGGTCAATCAACACCGGGTACAACGGTAGTTATAGTTAAAGATGGTGAAATTATTTTCTCAAAAGGTTATGGTTATGCAAACATCGAAAACAGCATAACTATAGACCCCACAACAACAATATTCGAGTGGGGTTCAAGTTCAAAACCATTTGTTTGGGTATCCGTTATGCAATTGGTCGAGCGGGGTTTAATAAATTTAGACGTAGATATAAATACATATCTGCCAGAAGTTTTAAGACAACAACTTGCTTTTCAAATGCCGTTTACTATGAGAGATTTATTAAACCATACCGCTGGCTTTGCAGAACAAGCGCTTGGTAGCTTTGTTACAAATGAAGTAGCACAAAATCTATCTTTAGAAGACGCGTTGTTGCTAATGCAACCAAAACAAATTTATACACCCGGCACGGTTAGCGCATATTCCAACTTCGGAACAGCATTAGCAGCTTATATCGTCGGCAATATAAGCAGTCAAGGCTACACTGCATTTGAAATGGAAAATATATTTATACCAGCCGGTATGAACAATACCCTCAATCAGCCAGACTGGATAAATAATCACAATTTCCTACAAGCCAAAGCAACAGGTTATATGCCCGATGGCAGGGGTGGCTTTCGTGAAGGTGTTCGGTCTTACATCGCTTTGTATCCCGCAGGTGCTATAAATGGAACGGCGGAAGATTTAGCAAGATTTATTATCGCACTAACTCCACCTCAAGGCGAATCTGGTATACTTTTTGAAAACCCACATAGCTTAACCACTCTTTTTACGCCAAGCTCACTAGACCCAATTAATTTCCCAGGAACACATCACGGTTTTATGAGCAAAAAAGGCTCTACCACTTTCGGACACGCAGGCGGCACAAGCTCGTTTACTACAAACCTTGCAATAGTACCTTCGGAAAGATTCGGCATTGTCGTAATTTCCAATGCTCCTGGCGAATTAGATATAGCCTACGGTCTTATCAATTATCTTTTAGCAGACGATACACCACAAATACAGCCTACACCCTCCGCTCTGCCCAATGCAGAAAACGTAGCAGGTAACTATATGCTAATGCGCCGTATGGAAGGCAATTTGTCAGAAATTTTAAGCTACCTTGCAAACCCTATAGTCGATATAACCGCTTTGGACGAAAACACAATATCAGTTACAGCTGGAGTTTTTGGTTCGGCAACCTATATACAAGTAGAGCCAAATTTTTTCCGTATGGTGTCGTTTGAAGGCTCTGCTATGCCGCAAATATTTAGCGAACTGCGCTTTAAAATGGAAGATGGAAGCCCCATACAAATCCACGTAGGAAACGGTCACGACTTAATGCCGCTACCTTCAGGACGAACAATTCCATTTTTAACAACATATGCGGCAATTATGTTAATCAGCTTGCTCTTTTTCCTAATTACGCCAATAATCATATTAATATCTCTTTTGCGCAATAAGAAAAAAGGTATAAAAAACACACATTTTAAGCTATTTAACATAGGATTACTACTTTCCGGAACACTGCTTATATTTAACAACCTAATTTGTTTAGTGCGCATATTTACCAGCATTATAATTCCATCCAAAGCCGAACTAGCACCACATATCTGGATAAACTATATCATCGTTGTTTTATCAGTCTTTATGCTTGTTGGGTCAATAATATATTTAGGCAAAGAAAAAGAGCTGATAACAACCAAAAACAAAGCATTCTTTTTTGCCACAACCGCTTTAATAGCATTAACAATCTTTGTTTTGCACAATTGGAATTTCTTTGTGATTTTGTAATCGCAACATTTATAAATTGTAGGGACACCATATAGCTAACGTCCTCTCAATCAGTGAATGACTGCGCCGCAAAACTCAGTGAACCTTTGAGATTTTGCGGCTTGCATTCACTGTTTCGAGGTTCGTTCGCTATATATGGTGTCCCTTTCTAACTCAAGCCCCTTATTGCTCCCCCGCTCTTTTTATGCTATAATAACCACGAGGTGATGTTGTGAACCATTTTAAAATAAGCACAGAAGCCATAAACCATTTAAAAAAGAAAGACAAACGCCTTGCCGCCGCAATAGACACAATAGGCGCATACCAGCGCGAAATCAACCCCGACCTTTTTTCTGCCCTAATCCATTCAATCGTCGGTCAACAAATCTCAATCAAAGCGGCAGAAACGGTTTGGAACAGAATGATAAACACCCTAGGCAAAATCACTCCGCAAAACATACTAGCCATATCACTAGAAGACCTCCAATCTCTCGGCTTATCCTTCCGCAAAACAGGCTATATCCGCGGCGTTGCAGAAATGGCGGCTGACGGACGGTTAAATATTGAAGCACTTCACAATATGACAGATGACGAAGTTTGTAAAGAATTGGTAAAAATAAACGGCATAGGCATTTGGACAGCCGAAATGCTAATGCTTTTTTCTATGCAACGCCAAAACATACTACCCTATGGCGATTTAGCAATACACCGTGGTATGAAAATGCTATACCGCCACAAAGAAATAACCCCACAACTATTTGAAAAATACCGCAAACGCTACTCTCCATACGGTTCCGTCGCAAGTCTATATCTATGGGCAATAGCAGGAGGCTCTTTAGATTTATAGTAATCTCATTGTTTAGAGCGTATTCACATTAAGCTGTTACACGCTCTAATTATCAAAGTTATTCATCACAACAGACTTTTTCACACAAGCATCGACCGCCTTTATAATGGCGTTTCTAAAACCCTGCGCCTCCAGCTCTGCAATAGCCACAATAGTCGTGCCGCCAGGCGAAGCAACATTATCACGCAAAACCGCAGGGTGTATACCTGTTTCCACCACCATCTGCGCCGCACCTGCCACGGCATTTGCGGCAAATTTTATTGCGTCAGTCCTTGTCAATCCGTGCATAACACCAGCGTCCGCCATAGCCTCTATAAACATAAAAGCATAAGCCGGCGATGACCCCGCCACACCAATAAAAGCATCAAAATAACTCTCATTCATTACCTTCACTTCACCAATGCTTTCAAAAATCTTGCACACCATATCAATTTTACTCTTCTCAATATTATGCAGATGGCAAATAGCAGTCATACCACGCCCAATAAGCGCAGGTGTATTTGGCATCGCCCTAATAAACTTTAAAGATAAATTATCAAAATCTTTATGCAACTGTGCAAGAGGTTTACCCGCCATTACACTAACAATCAGCTTTTCATCCATAACAATCTCGCCAATATCCACAACCACATCGCGAATATATATAGGCTTTACACACAAAAATATAACATCACATTCCTCAGCGAGCTCCCGATTATTCTGTGCAACACCAATCCCCAACCTCTGCACAAAACTATGTAACAAATCCCCGTTTAAATCCGAAGCAACAATATCACTGGCAGAATATATCCCCGCTTTAACAATACCTTCAATGATAGCACCACCCATATTACCAGCACCAATAAAACCCAATTTCATATCGCCATCCCCTTTAATTTTAATTATCCACCCTGTCATTATATCACATTTTGTACTAACAAACAATCTCATCTTTACTATATTTAAAAAATTGCCAAACTGTAACAAATTTGTCATTGACAAATTATGATAAAGTATGTATAATGTTTTCAACAGGTAATTAACATCATTTCCACACAGTTATCAACCTAGAAAATAAAGATTTTACACAGTTATCCACAGCGAGGTGGAAAAGTAATGCAAGAACTATACACAAAAGCAAGAGCAAAAATTAATCTGGCACTTGACATTTTAGGCAAGCGTAACGACGGCTATCACGAGATTTCTACAATAATGCAAACCCTAACACTGCACGACGAAATTTATATTCAAAAGGTGTACAAGCCCAATTACCTAAAACTCGTCGCAAACCACAGCTGGCTACCAACAGACGAACGAAATTTGGTATATCAAGCCGCAGATTATCTAAAAAACAAATACGCCATTGACGAAGGTATTTTCATCGAAATCTACAAAATAATACCCGCTTCTGCTGGTATGGCAGGCGGTAGCGCAGATGCCGCCGCAACGCTAAAAGGCATAAGAAGACTATTTGACCTACCGCTAACCGATGACGATTTAATAAAGCTAGGTGTAAAATTCGGCGCAGATGTGCCGTTTTGTATAATGGGCGGTATGGCTCACGCAACAGGCATTGGCGAAATTCTGCAACCCTTGCCAAAGATGCCGTTTTGCTATATTGTCGTGATAAAACCACCTGCAATAATCTCTACACAAGATGTTTTTGCAGACTTTAACCTGTCAAAGGTGCAAAAACGCCCAGATATGGAAAAAATCCTGCACTATATTCATAAACAAGATATAGCAGGGATAGCCGAAAATATGGGCAATGTGTTAGAAAGCGTAACAGAAAAAAACCATCCCATCATTACAGACATCAAAGATTTTTTAATGCAACAAGGTGCTTTAGGTGCAATGATGACGGGCTCAGGGCCAACGGTTTTTGGGATATTTAGCAGCAAAGCAAAAGGGCAAAACGCCGTAAATGCGGCAAAAACCCGATATGCTGATATAAATGAAATCTTTTTGACTAAACCTTATAAATAACGGAGGACAAAAAAATGAAAAAATTTAGAAAAATCTTTATCGGTGCATTGGCGGCTTTGATGTCAATTATGGCTGTACCATCATCCGTATCGGCGGCAAATTTTAGAGACGTAGGCCCCGCTTTAAGCTGGGCACAAGAAGCCATTAATGCCGTTGCAGAAATCGGCATTATGACAGGCGACTTGTCAGGCAATTTCAACCCCAACGGCACAATAGACAAGTTTGAAGCAATGCGTATTTTTGCCCGTATGATGGGCTTTAATCCAATACATCACACCGTAGCACAACGTGCGTATTACGATTCTGTTTTCGAGGCACGCCGTGGTATTATCGAACAACATGACAACCAATTTGTGCTATGGAACTCCGCAATGAACCGTGAAATTGCCTATCTTCTATACGAAGGTATTTTAACCCCTGCCGATTTAGACACATTTATCATAACCCAAGGTGGTTTTGAAGCCCGCCGTAATATCACCCGTGAAGAAGTAGCCGTATACCTAACCCGTTTTTTAGGCGGAGAACAATCCGCAATGCAAACTTTCGGTGTGCCGCTTTTTACAGACGACCATCTTATTACACCATCAATGCGTCCGCATATTTACTATTTGCGTTCGCTTGGTATTTTAAATGGCTCTGGCGGTGCTGTTGACCCACGTGCAACCATCAACCGTGCAGCTATGGCAATGCTGGTACATAGCACTTTACAACACAGTAACTCGCCACTTCTAAGCGGTAGCGGTAGCACCCAAACCCCTCCTTCAGGCAATAACCCTGTTGTAGAAAATATCAGCGGTAGCATAATCAATGCTTTCCCACAAATCCGCTCTATCTTCACACAATCCGCCAATCAAGCGCATAACAACCGTGTTTATCCTGTCGCTCAAAATGCAATAATCACAATAAACAACACGGCGGCGCAATTTGCACAGCTTGAAGCAAATATGACTTTTGCGGCAATCTTAGCAAGTGGCGAAATTGTATCAATCCACGCCTCTGCGCCAAATAATAATAACACAAGCAACAATACGAATAATACAAATAACAATCAAAATAACACAAACATCCCAAATGTTGCAGATATGCGTGTGCTTGACGGCACGGTGGTACGCACAAGCGTCGCAAACCGCACCATAGGCATAGAAACCCGCACCATCAACCCACGTGGCGAAATAATATCAGAAACCCGTGATTACAGCATTATAAACAGCACAACAATCACCCGCAACAGCAACAACATAACACTAAATAACATTACCGCTGGTGATTTGATTGTAGCCCACGTTTACGGCAACACCGCACATATTGTCAGCCTTGAAGAACGTGTACGCCAAGTTTCTGGTGTACTTGTAGAAAAAAACTTCGGCACAAACACATCCTTCCCAAGCATTGTTATAGAAGATACAAACGGCAACCGCCACAGCTTCACCGCAGACAGCACCAGCCAAATCTCTCGTGGTAACTTTCGCAATCTTAACACCCGTTCGCTACGTGTCGGCGACCACGTTGATTTATGGGCAGAAAATGGTCGTGTAACACAAATTCAAGCCCGTGCTGTTCCTCGTGTATCTGTTGACGTATACATACGTGCAATCTTCATATCTGGTCAAGGTCAGAGCTTTGTAGTAACAAACACAGGCATACAAGGCGCAGAAGACGTTATGCATCTGCTTGTTGACGGACACGTAGACCCATTTGATTTAACATTAGGTTCACGTGTGCGCCTATGGTTTGACTCTGAAGAAGTTATTGGCGTAGCAACGCTTCACGGCGTTGGCTCTACAAACTTCACAGGACATATTCAAAACGTAACGGGCAACCAAATAGTCGTGCGTGATGCAAACTTCCAAACCCGCACCTTTACGGTTGACAACAACACCGTTTACGTCAACTCTATTACAGGACAGGTCGTAAACCTTAATTCGTTAGGCATTGGTATGAACATTAATATCATAACCAGTCCAAACCAAACCAACCGTGCGGTATCTGTAACGATTATTTCGCATTAATAAATGTTCCGCAGGGAAACGCCGAACCCTCGGCGTTTCCCTTTTTCAACATAAAATGGGGGTAAAATTATGAACCGTCCACCATATAGCAACAGGCAACGGCCAAGCACACGCCATCCCGCATCATCGCCGCAAACACAAAAACGCATAAAAAAACGCCGTAAACACATTAAGCGACAAACACGTGTCCGCAAGGACTATACTTTAGCTATTTTTGAAGGCATTGCAAAACTCTTTGCCGCAATAGGTATAGGCTTTAAACAATTACAAACGCACAAATATTTCCATATAATTGTGCTTGCTTTTGTTGCAGTCGTTCTAACAGGCGGCGGCATTTTAACCTTCAACACACTTTCACGCCCAAATGCACTGCGGGTGCAGGTTGACGGTGCAGATTACGGCATAATGCGCTGGGATAGAGGCGAAGTAGACCCCGACTACCTAATAACCCACACGCTAATGCGCATACAAAGCACGCACAACACCGACATCTTCCCAACAAGCGAGATTATAGCAACACCGACAAGAGCAGGGCGAAACGTAGACATTGTCAGCTTCGACCATATGGTAAGCACCATTATCCAAAACTTTGCATACAGCCTTGATGGCGGAGTTATAGCTGTAAATGGCACAAATATCGCTTTTTTATCAAACCATAATGCGGCGGTTACACTAATCGCCGACATAATAGCATCTTTTACAAACGATTATACAACAGAATCATATTTAATAGATGACGTAATAATATCAACATCACAATTGCCGCATACCGATATAATGACACCGTCACAGGCTTTTGCAATATTAACAGCCCCACGCACCGTACAACAAATCCATATAGCCATCCCCGGTGACAATATGTACAATATAGCCATAGCCTATGGTATGACATTGCCGGCATTGCTTGCCGCCAACCCTACAATAGAGCCCGCAAACCTGCGTGATGGTACAGCGGTGGTCGTTTTGCCAAATATACCTATACTTTCCATACGCACCTACGAACACGTTACACTAGAAGAAGAAATTGAAATTGACGGGCAAACCGTCCTAGCCCGCATTGTAGCCGACTTAACCAAAACCAATGGTATAGAAGTATCCCGCAACATACTATCCACCCAAACAATTCAATAGAGCAGACACAGTCAAGCAATATGACGAATTATGGGTTATAATAAACCCATAAGGAGGTGCATAATATGCACGCGTGGGAAGCCATTCAAAAAACATTGGATATTATCGAAGGGCGTATCGGCGAAGAAATTTCTATTGAAGAACTAGCTGATACCGCCGCACTGTCGCTTTTTTACTATCAACGGCTGTTTTCAAGACTGGTTAAAAAACCCGTTAGAGAATATGTAAAACTACGCCGCCTAGCCAGAGCTTGCGAAGCATTAAAAAACACAGATGCCCGTATTCTTGATATTGCACTAGATTATGGTTTTGGTAGCCACGAAGCTTTTACAAGGGCATTTAAAGACGCTTACAACATAACCCCTACCGAATACCGCGAAAGCAATATTTTGCTTAACAATTTTGACAAACCCGATTTGGCATTAAGACATACTTTGGTTGATTTAGGCGTACCGCTTATAAGCGACGGTATTGTTTTAGAAATAAACCGTGTAACCCTTGACAAACCCATAACTTTTGCAGGTTTTAGCGGAAATGTGGCAATTGCAGGAAAATTTCCAAACGGCGAAACAACAGGCGTTGACGAACTAGGCGAAATGTGGCATAGGTTTAATTCGGATATAGAGCATACAATACCAAGCTCGCCAAACGCTCGCAAAATAGGTGTGGCATACCACGGCTCTGCACCCGAAGGAAGTTTTTCGTACTTCGTTGGCAAAGAAACAGCCGAAGATAGTATGCCAAAAAACCTCGAAAAATGGGCATTACCAGCCGCAGAATATATCGTCAATAGATTTGAGGCAGAAAATTTTGAAGAATTGGTAACGGTAGCCCTTAACAAAGCAATAAACTACGGGCAGATGTGGCAAAAGAAAAACGACCTAAAATTCGGCGATTTCGGTGCAGAAATTTATTACGACAACACAGAAGAATTTGCCTATATGGAAATATGGGCTTTGTGGTTAGAATAAATAAACTATATGGTAGGGACACAATATATTGTGTCCCTACATTTGTGGCTTACATTCGCTGTTTCTAGGTTCGCTCGCTATAATATCAATGCGTCCTTTAGTTTTCGACTAAACCCCTTTATTCAAAATATCATATATAAGTTTCATATCAAGGTGCTTTCGCACAATATCCGCAATACTATCAAACTGTCTTTCAAAATCATCCGATTGTTTAAAGGGTATGTTTTCCAAAAATAACCCGTCTTCTTCAGGTAGACCCATTTTTGTGTATGGCACAACTCCCGCCACAGGCAATTTTGTTATTTTTTCAAGAATTTTTACACCACCTAAAAAACTCGCTGGGTCGCCATAAAAACGGTTAACAATAGTCGCTTTTACATAAGACCGTTCTATCTCGCTCATTATACCAAGTGTTCCATAAAGCGAGGCAAAAACCCCTCCACGGTCAATATCACCAACCAAAACAACAGGGGCGTTTGCCCTGCGTGCCATGCCCATATTAACAATATCGTTACGATTCAAATTTAGCTCCACAGGGCTTCCTGCACCCTCAATTACAATTATATCATATTTTTCGTTCAAATTGTTATAAGCGTTCATAATTCTATCAAGTTTATCTTCTTGACTTGCCTTGCAAGAATTATTAAATGGCGGCTTTATCACAATAGGGGCAACATCAATACAGGGTTCAATTCCAGCCGCCTTTGCTTGTAGCCACCCCGAAACAGCTATTTCATCGCCGCTTTTTGTTAGGCAAGTATGTGTTGTCATATTTTGCGCCTTAAATGGCGCAACCAACCCCCCATCCTGCTTTAAAATTCTACATAACGCAAGGGTTAAAATTGTTTTGCCAACACCCGATGCCGTACCTTGTATCATTATCGCCTTTGCCATATATTCAACCTCACAATTTCTTCCGGTAAAAGATTTTAATTAAATTTTTTTATATTCAAATATCGGTTCATTTATATCAATTGTATAACCTCGTCCTGCTTCGGGTTGCCATTCGTAGAAGTTTCGGGTGCTTGGAAATAGATATTCCATAACGCAAACTATCACACCGCCGTGGGTTACTACAACAGCATTCTCCGCAATGTGTATCAAATCTGTAATAAAACTGCATATCCTGCGAGTAAAATCCTTCATATTTTCTCCGTTAGGGCAAGCCACTTGCCCTGTTTTATCCATTATCCACGCTTGATAATCGCTATCATCTTTTAATTGCTCATAGCTTTTCATCTCAAAATCACCAAAGTCAAATTCTGCAAGTTCAGGCAAAGCAGTGCGCTCTACCGAACCATAAAGCAATTTTATGGTCTGTTCAGTTCGCAAGAGCCCGCTAGTAAAATAAACTTCAGCATTTTGGGGATAAGTGCCCATTGCTTTTAATTTAAAAAGCTCGGCTCTACCCATATCCGACAAAGGTAAATCGGTTGTCCCACAGTACAGTTTCTGTTCATTAGCAAGCGTTTTACCGTGGCGTATCAAATGAATTTTCATTACTTTATCCTCATAGGTATGCCGCAAAACAAACGAATTACCTCATCAGATTGTTTTGCCGCTACACCCATAAATCTGCCAACTTCCTCACGCCATCTGCGCAAGTCAGGGCAAATAGGCACAACACCACAAGAAATATCGTTTAAAATAATAACATTGTTTTTATTGTCTGTCAAAAAAATCTCTATTTCCTGCAAAACATCCTTGCCTTCTTTAATAAGCTCAAAAATCCACTTATCTATATTATTTATGATTTTTCTATCCTTAAAATGTTTTTGTGCATAATCCATTTTTCCTTGATATGCTCCGCCAAAAATCAAAACCATATTATATCAACCCCCTGCAATAATGCCAATACAATAAACCCACACAATTCACCCATCACCAGCGAATAACCCAATAAATCTCCCGAAACCCCCTTAAAACTTTTGTAAACCGTACGCATAGCCAAAGCATAGCCAACAAGTACCGAAAACACCACAACAAACCCAATAAAACCGGCATACAAAACAGATAAAGCCATAGTTGCAAGTTTAATAATTATAACAAAAACCCTGCCGCCTGTTCCGTTATTTTTTGCGAGCATAGCACCATAATTACTTTCGGGCATATGTCGTAAGGTTAAAATAGAAAATGCCGAGCAACTGCGGGATATTATACATATGGCAACAACCAATCCTAAATACCTGCCCATATCCGCAATGCTATACATCGCCGCAAACATAAGCAAAAACAATATTACAACCATAATTACAGCAAATGCCCCAACAAGCGGGTCTTTTAGTATACGCACCCTATCAACATAGTCACGTCGGGAAAACAAGGCATCTGATGTGTCCATATACCCATCAAGGTGAATAAAGCCCGCAAGCAAAAAAGGTGCAACTGTCAAAATTGCCGCAACCATCATCACAGAAAGAGTTGGAATAAGCAACAACGAAGCCAAGCCCCACCACAATACACCAATCACTACCCCAACTAATGGAATACAAGTCACCATAACAGGCATAAGCTCCTTATCCCATATACGAAACGGCAAAGGTATTCCACAAAACATCCCCAATGCCATATAAAAACCTTTAATAAATCTCATCAAAAATTTCCCTGCCTTTATGTACAATACTCTGCGTATAAGCCGCTTCTATCACCACATCACAACGTGCCGCAATCAATCTGTCAAGCCTCGCTAATGATTTTCGGTATTCTTCGGTAATAACGTCATACTTGCAAGCGTCGCTATAAATAAAATCAGACACAATCACAATATTTTGGACATTATCTAAAATATGCACAAGCCCTGTCGCAATACGATTGCAAGCCATATCATCAAAATCGCCATTTGGAGTAAACATCTCGTTAGCTAAAAGAGCTGTCAAACTATCCAGTAAAAAGAATCCGCTGTGTTCACAAGTTTCCAATATTCCCTCAATATTTCGGGGTTGTTCAATTGTAATAAATCCATAACCTTCACGCTGCAATTGATGTGTAATAATACGGTTTTCATCCTCTTCATCCACAGGAATCATAGTTGCGATATAATAAAGAGGTCTTGTGCTACTATGTTTTGCAATACTTTCGGCAAAAGTTGATTTGCCATTTTTACATCCCCCTGATATGAAAATCTGCGCCATCCCGCATTTCCTCCAAATATTCCTCGTCAATATTGCCTTGCTCAAATGTACTCATATCCCGCATAATGGCACAAGCTCCATCCATTACCGCAAACATCAACGGACAACCGCTACCCTCACCAAGTCGCATATTTAAGTTAAGATATGGCGAAACACCTAATGTTTTCGCCGCATAACGATAACCCTGCTCGAATGAGCTATGCGAAGCAAACATATATTCTTTTGCAAGAGGATTAAATCTTGAAGCCACAAGTGCCGCCACAACGGAAATAAACCCGTCTATTACCACAGGTACACGCATATACGCCCCACCTATAAACACACCAGCCATAGCCGCAATGTCAAATCCACCTACCTTTGCCAAAACATCCAAAGGGTCTGCGGCATTTGGTTTGTTAAAATCCAACGCCATTTGTATAACATCTATTTTACGCCTATATGCTTCTTCGCTTAACCCCGCACCTTTTCCAGTTGCTTGTTCAGGGGTAATTCCGGCCAATGCACACAACACCGCTGCTGATGTGGTTGTGTTGCCAATTCCCATTTCACCAACACCTATTATTTTATAGCCATCATTTGCAACATTTATTGCGGCTTCAATACCAACAATCACAGCCTGCTCGGCTTCTTCTAGGTTCATAGCAGGCTGTTTTGCAATATTGCTTGTTCCTTTGCGGATTTTTTTGTTTATAATTTGAGGATGGTCAATATCTCCATTTATTCCTACATCCACTACAATCAAATCTGTGTTAAACTGCTTGGCAAGAGCGTTTATGCCTGTTATACCCTTGGTAAAATTTATAGTTTGCGCATATGTAACACCTTGCGGAGCGGCAGAAACACCTTCGCACACAACCCCATTATCCGACGACATAACTATAACACACCTCTTAGATGTATCATAATGCACTTCGCCACTAATCCCCGCCAATCTTGCCACAATTGTTTCAAGCTCTCCTAAACTGCCAGGTGGCTTTACCAATCCATCTAATCTAGTCTGTGCTTTTGCCATAGCATCACCATAAAGCGGATTTAACCCATCAATATACTTCTTTAACATATAATCCCTCCAATTAAAAAATCCCATTTTGAAGCCAACACTCGCAACAAAACGGGATTAATCATAAGCAAAATATGCAAATAATAAATATGCCGCCTCATTCTCTGTGAGGTCGCTACATAAAAAACGAAGTAGGTATTCCGACTTAGACATCATTGCATAAGTTTCGCCTTCTCGGATAAATATCCAATGGCTGTTCGTCAAACGAACGTGAAACCGTACTAGTCAACACGGCAGCAGGACTGCTCAGGATTCTAACCTGATTCCCTATATTCAATTAATATTAAAACAGATTATACCGTACAATTATTCGTATGTCAAGCATCTTTTAAAATATATGTTGCTTAGTTTATATGCTTGACTTTATCATTTCAATATGTTACATTAATCTCAGCGAAGTTTAAAGAGAGGATGATGATATGTACGGGATTTTAGAGAATTTAAAGGATTTAAATCTTGGACTTGATTTGCCAACGGAAGTTTTTGCAGAAAAGTTTAATGAGGTCGAAACTACTGAAGATACACCGCAAATTGACCTTAGCTCATATTTCTATCCTAAAGAGTTTGTTTGTCCAATTTGTAATACAAAATTTAATACATCTGTGCTTAGAGAATCCAAATTGCGTATGTTGCGTATGGATGAACTTAGACCCGTTTATCGTGATATAGAGCCGCTTTGCTATGATGTTAGAATGTGCATCAATTGCGGTTATGCCGCATTAAAAGATAGATTTGACATTGTGTCCGAAAGGCAAAGAGAAGCGATTTTGGCAAACATACGTGTTAATTATGCAAATTTTGCCCCAGCTACAAACCCAGCAGAAATAGATTTTAAATTGGGCATAGAGCGCCTTAAATATGCTCTTTTGACGGCTATGGTTAAAAAAGTATCGCTTGGCGAAAAAGCTATAATACTAGCAAAAATTTCTTGGCTATATAAAATTTTAGACGACCAAGAAAACTATTTGTATTATGCAAAATATGCAAACGATATGCTTACTGCCGCCTATCAATCAGAATCTTTCCCGATTTTTGGTATGGGCGAAGGTGTTGTTACCTATCTTTTGGCACGTTTTGCCACCGACTTAGAAGACTACGGTGCCGCTATAAAATTCCTATCAAACATTATAGTCAACAAAAATCTTTCAACCCGCCTGCGTGAACTAGCCCGCGACCTTAAAGAATACGTGCAAGAACAAAGAAAAGACCAAGACCACCTAGAATAATTAGCGATTTAAATTAAAAAAGCGACAATATGTCGCTTTTTTGTATTATATTTTCACATATTTGCAAAACCAAAAATCAATACCATCATAAGTTTTTGTTTCGCTTTGGCTTTCCAATTTCCATTTGGGGTTTTTATCTAAATTTGGGAAAAATCGGTCGCATTTGCCATTTGCGGCTATTTTTGTAATATGTGCCACATCACAATGCGGCAATAGCGTTTCATAAATCTTCGCCCCGCCAATAACCATTATATCCCCCTGCGGATAATCGGCAACTATTTCAAGCAAATGCGGTATAGAATGGCATATTATCGCATTTTCTACCGTCAAATCCTGCTGGGTGGTAAGCACGATATTTGTACGGTTTTTAAGCGGTGCGCCATTTGGCAATGCGGCAAGCGTTGCCCGTCCCATTACAACAACCTTGCCTTTTGTTACGCGCTTAAAAAACGCCAAATCTTCGGGGATATAAAACGGCTGGTTGCCATCACGTCCAATGCCCCAATTTTCGTCCACATTTACGATGGCTTGCATATGCTTTCCTCCCAGCTTTCGTGCTTGTCTATACCCAAAAACTGTGCAACCGTTGCAGCAACATTCGCTAATCCAAAATCACCTTCTTTTATGGCTATTTTTTCGCTACTAACCACAATAAAAGGTGCGGCGTTAAGGCTATGCGCCGTTTTTGGTGAAATTGCGCCGTTTTTTGCCACTGCAAACATTTCTTCGGCGTTGCCGTGGTCGGCTGTTATTATTAGCATAACATTGGATTTTTTTGCGGCGGCGATAATGCGCCCAAGACATAAATCTACCGCAGATACGGCAATAATCGCCGCTTGGTAGTTGCCTGTATGCCCCACCATATCACCATTAGGGAAATTTGCCCGTATAAAGCCGTATTTGCCCGCTTCTATCGCCTTTATCACTTCATCCGTAACTTCTGCCGCCTTCATCCACGGGCGTTGTTCAAATGGTATTACGTCAGATGTAATTTCTTTCCAATCCTCTAATTCCGTCGATACTGGCTCGGTTCGGTTGCCATTCCAAAAGTATGTCATATGTCCGAATTTTTGGGTTTCTGACACGGCGAATTGCCGCACATTATGGGCTGTAAGCAGGTCTGTAAGCGTGTTTACGATTTTTGGCGGCTGTACCAAAAACTCTTTTGGTAGCTGTAAATCGCCGTCGTATTGTAACATACCTGCGAACATTACTTTTGGGAGGTTTCCACGGTCAAAATGGCTGAAATTCGCCATTTCAAAGGCTTGGGATAGTTGTATTGCCCTATCGCCGCGGAAATTGAATAGTATAACGCTGTCGTTATCCGCCATTTTTCCTATAGGTACGCCGTTTTTGGCTATTACGAAGGGTGGTAAATCTTGGTCTATTATGCTTGGGTTTTTGGCTCTTGCCGCTAAAATTGCGTCTGTAGCCGACCCAAACTGTACACCAACTGCACCTACGTGAACATCCCAACCGTCCTTAACCATCTGCCAATTTGCACCGTATCTGTCCATAGTTATAACCTGTCTGCCACCGCCTGATGCAATTTGTGCATCAAAATTTACATTATTTAGGTTTTTGAAAGTCGTTTCTAATTTTCCAACATATTCCAAAGCGGATTGAGCGGGAACGTCACGACCATCAAGCAAAATATGCGTCCTGACCTTTGTAATCCCCTGCTCTTTTGCTTTTTTAATCATAGCTATTAGATGGTCTATATTTGAATGAACATTGCCATCCGACAAAAGCCCGATAAAATGCAGGGTTGACGTGTTGTCAACCACATTTTTTATCAATGTTTGCCACGTGGATGATTTAAACATTGCCCCGCTTTCTATGGATTGGTTTACCAGTTTTGCACCTTGGGCGTAGATTTGCCCACAACCTAGGGCGTTATGTCCTACTTCGCTATTGCCCATATCGCCGTCGTCTGGCAGGCCCACTGCTGTGCCGTGTGCTTTTATATTTGTGTGGGGGTGGTTTGCTTGTAGATAGTCTAAATGCGGGGTATATGCCGCCGCAACGGCGTTTCCTTGGGTTTTGTCTGTGAAGGCTATGCCGTCCATTACTATTAGTACGACTGGTTTCATTTTTTGTCCTCCTTGAAGGCAGGCAAGCCGTCGCTGCCTTGCTTCTGCGGTTTGTTTGTGGTGATTGTCCTTACGACTTGTATGTAATTGTTTTATTACACGTGTAATGTTTTTATTGCATATACAATGATTTTTATAATACGTAAATTATAATGGGAGTAAATAACGCTGTTAATGCTCGTGCTGTACAAGCTACATTGCGGCAATTTTCATTTGCATTAACTTGAAAAATTTCATATTAATTTCACTACTTATTTCCCTTGGCAGGGTTTCCATTTGTTTTTCAGCCAAAGATACAATCATTTTAACTGAATTAAGGACGTTTGAGGGTGTAGCGTTTTCAAATATATCTATGAAATCATTATATACATTGCCTGGTATAACTTTATATAGTCGCTTTAATGCTAGTTGCGAATTATTTTCATCGTATATATACCGCACGACAAATGAAAGGTGTGCTGAGAGCACATATAACAGTCTTACAGACCATATAAAGTCTTTTCTCATATAAGCCGCTTCAAACTCCAACAAAACGAATGTAAACTTATGAATATTTTCTACAACATCCGCCGAAGAAATACTGAGCGGCTTTTTCCTATAAAAATCCAGCAAGCCCCTTTCATCATATAGAATCTTAATATCATCAGTTTGTGGTATAGTATTCAGCGTTACAGTATATAAGTCGAAGTGCAAGGCATCTTCAAACACCCCGACAATTTGCGGACCAACAAAGTTAGACTCTGACCAATATATCAAGGGCATATATGCTTCTAAGTATTGGATTCTCTTTGTGAGAAACAAATCTTGCTTTTCTGGCGACACAACGACATACATATCCACATCGGAATAGTCGTCGTCATCTCCGCGAGCTATTGAGCCTTTTAGGAACAAGGCTTCAACCAAGTCATCTTTTAATATAGCTTCCTTGACTTTTTTAATGGCGTTATGTCTTTTCATATTATTACACCTTATGGCAAATAAATTTTATGCATGTACCACATTCGCTGTGGTACATAAGTGCGCTATTTCTGTTCGGTCAAATAAACAAGCTGATATGCGTTATTTACGCCCTTCACAGCTCATATCCTATATTTTATGGCTGGTGATTTTATTGTAGCATAGATGGGTTTTGGGGTCAAGGGATATTTGATGACAGGAGTAGCAATCGCATTGACGCAGGGACACAATATATTGTGTCCCTACAACGCAAAACTTTAGTACATAAAACGATTTATGTCGGTTTTTGTTACGCCTTTGTGCATTGATATGTTTATGCCGTTGGCTATTATGTTTGACAGCCAGCGCACGACCTCGCCTATTTCTTTTGGGGTTACGAACATATCGCCTATATGGGGCGATATTGTGTTACGTATTATTGTGGATTTGTCCATTTCTTCCAGTTCGTTTAGCATTTCAAAAAAATGTGCGCCGTCTTGTAGGGCTTCGGGAACGTCTTGCGCCATTTCTGACAGAAATAGGTCTAAAACATCTGCTGAGAAGGTGCCTGCGTCTACGACGGTTGGAACACCTATTGCTATTACAGGAACGCCTAGGGTGTCTATGTTTAGTGCCATACGGCGGTTGCCTACGCCTGCGCCTGGCGATATGCCTGTGTCGGTTAGTTGTATTGTTTGGTTGATACGGACGATAGAGCGTGCGGCAAGAGCATCTATGGCTATGACCAAAGCGGGTTTTACGTGCATTACCAGACCTTTTACGGCTTCGGCGGTTTCTATGCCTGTCATACCCATAACGCCTGGGGCTATTGCGGCTAGGGGGCGCAGGGTGCCGGCTATGTCGTTTGGCAGGTTGTCTAGTATATGGCGGGTTACGAGTAGTTTTGATACTACCATAGGACCTAGAGCGTCAGGGGCTACGTTGCGGTTGCCTAGACCGACCACAAGGATTGTGCCGTTCGGCGGTATTTTAAGCCCGTCACGCAGGTCTGCTAGTTTGTTGACAAGCACGCCCATAATTTGTTCGTGGGCATCTATGTCGTTGGCTTTTATTTTTGGAGATTCTATTGTAATATATTTGCCTATGGGTTTGCCCATTGCGTCTGCGCCTGTGTCGTTGGTGATGCTTACGGTTGTTATTTTTGTGTTACCTTCTTGCTGCATATCCATTTGCAGGCCTTCAAGTTCTTTATTGTCGCCGCTTTGTAGGTTTTCGGCTATTTCTAAAGCTAGGTCTGTGTAAAAATTTTGCATATAAAAACCTCCTATTCATTCAGCAAATAGTATTTGCTATAGGAGGTTTAATTATTATATTTCGATACCAGCTTGGCGGCGTAGCACGTTGCGTTGTTCGTTAAAGATGAATTGAATTATGCTTTCTTGTTCTTTTTCTGTTATATTATCAAATGTGGCACTGTATTGATAGGGGTATAGTTGCTTTGCAAAATGTTGTCTGTTGCGTACGTCGGCAGTTAGGGCGAAGGACATATTGTTTAGTGTAATCATACACAGTATTTTTTCGCCTTTGTCTATTGGTTTGTCGCAGACGAATCTTATGCCGCCGCCTGAAATGTCTTTTATTGTACCGTCTATTACCACATCTTCGTCTGGGTTATCGTCTTTGCGGTTTGTATCGAGTCTTGTAAATTTGAAGGCAAGCAGGCATGGGAAACGAAAAAAGTCCCTACGTTGCATTGGCACGCCATCGCTTAAAAGAGCGGCACGCATTAAAAGGAAGCTATCTTCTTTTAGATAGCCTGTAATGCGGGCTATATAGCGTATCATACCCTTGTTGGTGAAAAATATAAAGGCGTATTGGCGGTTTAATGGCAACCTAACGTCTTGTCCATATGCGATTGGGGCGTGGATTATTACATTGTCTTTATCTAAAATATTTTCCACTTGGCTGATATGCACTTTGTCGGCACCAGTGCTTTCTAGCTGCATTATTTCGACCTTGTCGCCAGTTTTAATTTGTTTTAGTAGCATTTTAGCTTCTCCTTCAACATCTTCGCTTCCTAGCTATATTAATTATACCACCAAATAATTTTATTGTCAATCAGGAAATAAAACAAAAAATATTAATTATACAACCGTGATGATTTGCGTTGTTGCGTGAATATGAATTGTATGATATTTTCACGGTCTCGCGGGCTTATATCTATAAATTTGACGCTATATTCGTATGGATGCAGGATTTTTGGGAAATATTCTCTGTTTAATAATTCGCCTTCTATTGTTAGGTAGTCGTTGTTTAGCCGTATATATGAGATAATTTTTCGTCCTACTTCCATTGGGGTGTTGCAGGAAAATAGTATGCCACCGCCTGAAATGTCTTTTATAATACCTTCGGTGATTGGGTTTTCTTCTTCGTCTGTTAGATAGCTAAACTGAAAAGGCAGAAGGCAAGAGAAGCGAAAAAAATCCCTTCTGTGCACCTTTTCACCTTCGTCTAAAAGCTGTATTTGTAAAAAATAAAATGCGCCGTCTTTGAAAAATTTTACAGTGCGACCTTTAAAGCGTGCCATACCCTTGCTTGTAAAAAACATAAAGGAGTATTGTTTGCCTTGGGGTAATTGCACGACTTGTCCGAAAGATAGCGGGGCGTGTATAATTACGTTTTTTTCGTCCTTCATATGTTCTACTTGGCTTATGTGGCTTTTGCTACCTATATCGGCGTTTTCTAATGAAATTTCGACCTTGTCCCCTGTTTTGATATGTTTGTGAAGCACGCATTATCCCCCCTTTCACCTTATTTTCTAAAGTCATTATAACCCAAACACATACACATTGTCAACATAGTTTGTAAATAAAAAACGCTTGTGACAACCCGTCTGCAGCACGGCTCCTCATTATACACAAGCGTCGCAAACAACCCCCGAATTATGTAGGTCACTAATGCTAACAATAATAATTATACAACGCATTAAGGCGATGCGCAATGGGCAAAGTTTTCGTAACAAAAGGCTTGTAAAGCCTACAAAACCGTCTAAAAATTTTATTATTTGCACACAGCCTTTGTTTGTGGTATAATTTCAATAGAGCAAAAGGGGTTTTGTGAAAAAAATTGTTGAGGTGATTTGATGAATGGCGTTATTACGCTGTCTTTGGGGGAGAAAATACGTGAAGTACGCAAGGCGCAGGGTTTGTCACAAGAAAATTTGGCTAAAGCGATAAATTGCACCATATCTACGGTAAGCCGTATAGAGCGTGGGCAGTTGGAATGTACACCAGAAATGCTTGTGGGGATAAGAAAAGAGTTGGGTGTTGAAAAAGCCCCGCTTTTGGATGATGAAAGGGATGTTTTTGTTAAACGTATTTGGATGTGGAGCGATTTGATATTAGCAAGAAGGTATGACGAGGCGAAGACGTTGCAACAAGAAATGCAGATTATACAGCGATTGCCTTACGAAGTTGATTTAAATTTGCTTTTTAAAATGCTTGAAGTTAGGACATTGTTTAAAGACAAAGAGATAAGCAAGGCGGCGGAAAGATTGGATGAAGCAGCACAGCAAAAATCACAGATGAGCAAAGAAACGCTACAATTGTATTATCGCAACAAAGGCGTGCTGGCATCACGAAATTATGATAACAAGGGGTCGATAAAATACTTCATCAAAGCGATTGATATTGGAAGCGAAATTTTTAAGTCCGATTTGCCTTCTATGCTTCATAATGTTGCAATTTGTTATAGCAATTTGAGCAAATTTCACTATGCAATTGCTTATTTAGAACGTGCGAAAAATGCATATATTGACGACCGTACAAGAAGTTTATTTTCTGAAATTAATGTTTCGCTTGCTGAGTATTATAGAAAAACAGGCAACCTGCAAAAATCAAAATTGCTTACGGAAGAAACACTGGTTAATGCACGAAGTATGAACGACAACCTTGTTATATATTGTTGCTTGCAAAATTTGGCACAGATTAGCCTTGAAAGGGAAGATTTTGAGGAGGCTGTAAAGCAGTACGACGGCATAATTAATTTTGTTAATGATAAGGATGATTTGCGTCAAGAAATGCTTTACTTGCTTTATGGCAAGGCATATCCTTTGTTTAGACTTAAAAGATTTGACGATTTTGAGAAAGCGTTGTCTGAAGGTCTAAATTTGACAAAAGATTTTGATATGGGTACGATTATGTTTAAATCTTTAAAACATCTGACCACCATACACGAAGCCGCTTCGCAGGATTATATTGAAAATATATCTATACCTGCGCAAGTTAATGCAAATTATCTAACATCTGCCTTACGATATTGCGATAAGTTAGAGGAGCATTATAAGAAAAAAGGGGCGACCAAAAAAGCCCTACAAATTGCGGCTATGGCACGTGATATTTACAAAGAAATGTTTAGCGATATTAATTTGGACGAGGGGGATAATTCCTAATGAAAAAGAAGATTATTGTTGTTTTGGTTTTGGTCATTGCTTTGTTGTCTGCCATTGTGATTTATGCCAACAGTGGAAGTGACGAGGTTTTTGTTGCCATTGATGGCGAGGTTGTTGTGTTTGCTGACCAGCAGCCGATTATTATTGATGGGCAGACCTTTGCGCCACCCCACGATGTTTTTGTAGAGTTGGGTATTTTGGCGGCGCAAGATGTTGAAATATTTCCGCTTCGTGCTTTTGCAGAAGCCGCAGGATATTTTGTGGAATGGTTGCCTAATGATAACACCGTTGCTATACACACATCGCCGCTTGTTGCACGGTTTTTAAATTTGCCACCAAAGGGCGGGTTGATAGCTACACGTGATGAGGTTTTGGCGACTGTGCCAGATTATTTGGCACAAGGCAGGATTGTTTTTGCAAGCCATACAAGACCAAGCGAAAATATAATGGCTGGTTGGGATAATATTGCTACAAATTCGGAAGTTCGTGGGCTTATTTTTGATGGTCTTGGCACAATGGAACGCAATATGCAGGGTCAATGGTTTGCAAACCCCGTTGTTAATGCCGAACCTATACAGATTACTGATAATGAAGATGGTTCACGCACATACACTTTTACGATACATACGGCAAACCAATTTTCGGATGGGCGGTTTATTACCGCACACGATTATGTCGGTTGGGCGGCTTTGCGTACGCATAGTGATTATGGTTTGGCTTTTCCAAATAACAGTGGTTTTGGTGTTTATACTAATTTACGCTTGTATAGCGATAGTCAATTTTCTGTAACGGTTGGTGCAGAGCATTTGCCTTATGTTTGGGAAGAAGCTATTTTTATGAACCTTAGCCCATATCCTTTGCACGCTTTGATACCGGGTTTTGATACGCAGGCGCAAATTGTAGATAATGGTGATGGTGTAGAGATTGTTGGGTTGTCTTATAGGCTTCTTGAAATAGGCATATACGGCGGGACGTATGGCGATATTACTGTTGATGTTGGTTTTCGTCATCATCCCACTGTTTCTGTTGGGCCTTATCAATTTGAATTTTTCGACCATTATTGGGGCGATATTTTTTTGATAGCCAATCCGTATTTTCCTGCCACTTGGGACGGGCATAGACCACGTATACATACAATAATCTTTCATCGTTCTGATACGGTTTCTGAAGATATTATATGGGGTGTCGCCGATATTGCTGTAGGTATGACAGGCGGTTGGCAGATTGATGAGCTATTGAGCTTTACAGAGCAATATAGTCACAATCGCCGCTATGAAAGCTATACCCGTAATGGTTTTAGTCTTATACGTTTTCACGTTGACCACGGACCTACGCAGTTTACTGAAGTGCGGCAGGCTATGGCGTGGATTGTGGATAGAGAACTTTATCTTGATGTGTTGATTGGTGGGCGTGGTGAGATTATACACGGCAATTATGCGCCTGCGCAATGGTTTGTGCAGGAAGCTAGAGAGCGTGGTATGTATGATTTGTTGACGCAATATTATTTTAACCCGCAACAGGCTATTGAGATTTTGGAGGCTGGCGGTTGGGTTTTAAATGCACAGGGACAGCCTTTTGTTACAGGTGTTGATGATGTGCGTTATAAGGATGTTTCAGATATAACACAAAGCACTTATGATATGAAGTTTAATGACGACCCTGCTGTTAATGCGTTAGGTTTGATGCGATTGGAATTGCAATGGGCGGCACCTAATAATAATTTCTTTGCAGATGAGTTTATATTTTCGCTTCTGCCTGCGGCGGCAGAAATTGGTATTTCTATTGTGCCTACCTTTTTTGATAATCATTTGCCACTTATTAGCCGTAGCACCAATTGGCAGGCAGAATTTCATATGTTTCAACAAGGTACGACTTTTGGGGCGGTTTATGCACCGTGGTATACTTATGACCCATTAAATTTTTATGCGAGTAACCTTAACTTTACAAGCGACCCAGAAATTTTGGCAGCGGCTAATGCTATGCGTACGATTGATATTTCTACAGAGCAAGGTAGAAGTGATTTTGTGGACGCTTTTATTGAATATACGGTAATAGCCAACCGTGAAGTGCTTGATTTGCCGTTTATTGCTGATACTGTTTTTGATTTTATACCTAGCAACCTACGCAATTGGCATAATAGCAGTAATTGGGGTTTTAGAAATGCGATTGTGCGTGCGTATTTGGAAGATGATATGCCTGTGCAAACAGTGCTACAAACGCCTTCTACGCCCGACATAGATTGGGATATTGTTGACTGGGATAATAGCATTAATTTGGTGTCAAGCGTTTTTGCAAGCCCTAATATGATTGCGGGTTGGGATAATTTTACTCCGAACGTGCAGGCTCGCCAGCTTATGTTTGATGGGTTGGGTACAATTGCTATGGACAAAGGAGGACGATGGTTTGAAAACCCTGTTGTCAATGCCGAGCCTATTGTTGTAACCGATAACCCTGATGGGTCACGCACTTATACCTTTACGCTTAACCCAGAAATGCGTTTTTCTGACGGGCGGTATATTACGGCGCACGATTATGTTGGTTGGATTGCTTTGTTAGGGCATCCGTATTATTGGCATTTAGCTATTAACCCAGCTAATTTTTGGTATATTTTGGGATGGGATGAGTATATTTGGAACGGCGTTGATAGTATATCAGGTGTGCGGCTTTTGGGCGAACATCAGTTTTCTGTAACGATTGTCCCATTTGCTTTGCCTTATGTTTGGGAAATGCCTTTGTTTATGAATTTTAGTCCTATGCCTTTACACGCAATGTTGACCGATTTTGACACGCAAACCAGTGTGGTGGATGATGGCGATGGGGTGCGAATTTTAGGGCTTGACCCTTCTATGGTTGATATTGGAATAAATGGCGAAATTTATGGCGAAGGTTTTCGTTTTGTTCCATCTGTTACCGTTGGACCATATCAATTTACGGGTTATATTGAGGAAATTGGCGTTATTGTTTTAGAGATAAACCCATATTTTATCGGTACTTGGGATGGTTATTTGCCACGTATACAAAATATTATTTTTACGAACGCACCAACTTTTGTTATGCCGGATGTACTTGCCGTTGGTGAAGCCGATATGCTTGTTGCTCCTTTTGGTTCTGGCTGGGTTATTAACGAAATTTTTGAATTTGTATTGCCTGCGGGCGAGCATACATTTGTTAACTATCCACGCAATGGCTATGGTTTAATACGTTTTCACGTTGACCACGGCCCTACGCAGTTTGTAGAGGTTCGGCAGGCTGTAAAATGGCTTATCGACCGCAACGAGTTTATGGAGCAGTTTACCTGGGGACACGGCTTGGTTCCTGAAGCGTCATATGGTTTGGCGTATTGGTTTACGCAGGAGGCTATTGCACGTGGTTTGCACGAAAGGATAACATTGTATACTTTTAACCCAGAGCAGGCGGTTAGGGTTTTAGAGGAAGGCGGTTGGGTGTTAAATGCACAAGGGCAGCCTTTCCGCCCCAATATTGATGATGTACGATATAAGGATGTAACGGCTGTGGTACAATTGCCTAATGCCCTACCTTTTGCAGATGACCCTGATGTTGTAGAGGTAAATGGGCGGTTGCTTATGCGTTTAGAGCTACAATGGGCTACGTGGCATCCTGGCACAAACTCTATGTCAGATATTATCGAAATTTTAATATTGCCAGAAACGCAGACGGTGAGTTTGATAATAACACCAAACTATATGGTCAACCCGCTTGCAGAACTTACACGACCTGATTGGGATTTTGACCAGCGGTTTCATATGTTTAATCAAGGTTTAACTTTCGCCCAATTGTATGTGCCTTGGTATACTTACAACGAATTTTTACACGGCACGCATAATCTTAATTTTACAAGCGATTTTGAAATTTTTGCCCTTGCGGAGCTTATGCGTAATATTGACCCCTTTTCGCCATATGCTGACGACCTAATTGTTGAGACTTTTATGGATTTGATGGTACTTCTTAACGAGCAAGTGTTGGATATTCCATTATATACAGATATGCTTTATGATTTTATTCCGATATGGTTGCAAAACTATGATAATAACGCAATTTGGGGTTTTGTAAACGCAATACAACGAGCATATATTTCAAGATAAAAAGCAGACACCGCCGCACATTTGTGGCGGTGTTTTATAAATCTGCAAATAATTATAAAAAATTTTCAAAAAACCCTTGCAATCTTACAAAACATAGTGTATAATGAACATATTATAGCAAATTACGACATAATTACTATTTTTGCATAGCAGAAATGCGAGGTGATTTGACAAATGAGCCAACTAAATAACAAAAACAAAAAACCACTAACCATATCCGAAAAACTTAAAATACTACGCAAAAACGCTGGTATGACACAGGCGGAGTTTTCCGAAGCTATTTGGTCAAACCCCACCAAAGTATCACGTGCTGAAAGCGGCGAGGATGAATATAACGAAGAAGAAATAAACGCCGCCAGAAAACACTTTGGTATAGAAGATATGCCTTTAACAGAGCTTGAACGTGAAGCCTTTAAGGCTAGGTTGGATTTTTGGCGTGATTTGATAAAAGACCATAGATTAGAAGAAGCAAAAGAGATAGAAGAAACAGTTTCGCCAATTCTTATGTTAGAGGACTTTGAGCGGGATTTGGCAATATTTTATCGCTCTATTGAGGTTTTGTCGCTTTTAACTTGTGGTGCTTTAGATGAAGCCGAAGAAAAATTAAGCTATCTTGAAAATGTTTTGGTCGGTATGAACACAGAAAATAGATATTACTACCACAGTCTTATGGGTTCGTTATATGCAATGCGCCACAAATATAAAGACGCTTTGAAGTTTTATGAAAAAGCTGACGAAATATCAGAAAGCCGTTTTTGCGATATTTCTCTTGACGAAAAAGGCAGACTTTATGTCAATATGGCGTACTGCCATACAAAGCTCGAATCTCACCTCAATGCCATAATATTGCTAAACCAAGTCCAAGAAACGGGTATAAAAAATCGAATAACGCATTATAGCTTAAGTGCAGATATTAGCCTTGCGGTAAATTATATTAAAATCGGCGAGTATAAAAAAGCAAGAAGGATATTGGATAAATGCTTAGTGCAGGCAAAGGGTATTCGTGATAATTTGTATGTTGGTATTGTGTTTCTTAATTTAGGTTTGTTACATATGAACATTAGCGATTGGGACGAAGCAATACGTCAACTTGATGTAGCATTGCTTATACTTAAAAAAGCCCATAGCAAATCTGACCATTACACATTATCTTTTTATTACAAAATCCGTTGCCTAATTTACTTGAAAAAGTTTCGTGAAGCTGATAGAGAACTTGCACAAATCACCATTGAAGATAATGTAGATGATATGCGCAAAATTCTTTACAAATCACTTCGCCGTATCCTGTTTATTAGCAAAAGCAAAACCGTTTATAATGAAGAAGCGGCAGAATATATAGAGCATATCACTGTTCCTTATTTTATAGATTTCGGCGATTGCTATGAAGCCGTAAAGTGCCTTGAACTTCTTTCTGATTACTACCTGACCACAAGAAAGTCAGGAAAGTCCATTGAAATGAGATTAGCTATTGGCGAGATTTATAAACGAATGTTAATAAAACAAGAGGACGGTGATATTTTATGAAAAAGAAGCTAGTTGCAATAATTTTGGTCATAGTTGCACTGTTTACATTCGTAACAACGACTTATGCCGGTCCTAATTCAGGCTTACCCCCAATACTCCCAACACGTATCCTTCTACCACCCTTTGAAATAGAGGAGTAGCGAGCGGATGTTAATTAAACAAGAGGATGGTGATATTTTATGAAAAAGAAATTAACTGCAATACTTTTGGTCATCGTTGCACTGTTTACATTCTTAACAACGACTTATGCAGGTCCTAATTCGGGCGACCCCCCAATACTCCCAACCCGCATACAGCTACCACCCTTTGAATTTGAGGAGTAATCTGCAATATTTCTTACTAATTCAGCAAAGTTTTACAATTACAAAAAATTACAAAACAGGAAGGATTAAACTCCTTCCTGTTTTTATTTGTGTTCTTACTTGTTTTAACATTACAATATTTTTCAAATTTAAGGCTTATATTTCAAAAGTATACAATTTTACTAATATTTTACAATAGGAGATTTTTGGTAAATGGTGTAATATGTACTCAGAACCAAATAATACCATATTTGGTAAAAGTGCCAAAAGGCAAAAATAATTTATTTAGGAGGACATATTTATGTCAGAATTAAAAATGGCAACAACAACATCAAAAACATCGGTAATAAGTGCAGAGCTATTACCGAAAACGGCAAAAGATGAGCAAACCTTAGGTGCTGTAAGGTCGGTTGATGAGTTAGGGCGTATACTAATCCCAAAAACAATACGTGAGCAAAAGCACATCTACCCCGGTGATAAATTTGAATTTATTATGGGCGGCGACATTATTATGTTGGCAAGACACGCAAGCAAATGTATGGCTTGTAATGATGACACAAATGTACAGCAAGTACATAAGGCGTTTTTGTGTGAGGAGTGTCGTGAGGCGATTAATAAAACATTGCCTAAATCTAAAAGTTAAGGAGGTTTACAGCCCCCCCAACCCCATAAACACATATAAACCAAGCCCCCGACATATATTTGTTTTAAGCAAATATATTAAGGGGGCAATTTCGTGAAGGCATATATAGAAGAAAGAGCCGTAGAAGTTGCAAATTTTATAATCCAAAGCAATGCCACTGTACGTGAAACCGCAAGGAAGTTTGGAATATCTAAGTCTACAGTACATATGGTGTTCCTATTTCGTGTCGATGTGATTATGTGATTGAGTATGGGAAGTGAGTTGATAGATACAGGCAGGAGAGCCGTCCGCAATGGACGACTCTTTTTTGTTGATTTTTATTTTACACTTTTCCACTTGACAAAAGTGTAATTACAGTGTAAAATATAGAAAAGTGCAATTTTAGGAGCTTTGATATGGAATATGAAACTGAAAGACTGGAATTTAAGGAAATAGTGACCGATGATATCAACAAAGAAATTGTCGCTTTCGCCAACACCCAAGGCGGTGTTGTTTTGGTTGGCATAAATAAAGCAGGCGAACTTTCTCCACTGGTTGATATCGACGATGCTTATACCCGTATAACCAATAGCATCCGTGATGCCATTGCACCTGATGTCACCATATTTGTGAAATACACTTTGGAAAACAACGAGGTCGTTCGCATAGAGGTTGGCGAAGGTTCGTTTAAGCCATATTATTTGAAGGCTAAAGGCCTAAAGCCGACGGGTGTATATGTTCGTCAAGGAACATCTTCCGCACAGGCGTCTCCAGAGCAGATTCGCCAAATGATTAAAAATGCCGATGGTGACGTTTTTGAGGAGCTGCGCTCATTAGAACAAGAGCTGACCTTTGAATCGTGTCAAAAAACATTCAAAAATTATGAAGTGGATTTTGCTGAGGAAAAATTCAATGTCTTAGGGATTCGTAATCACGCACAGGGGTTATACACCAACCTTGGCTTATTGCTTTCTGACCAGTGCGCACATTCAATAAAAGTTGCTGTGTTTACCGATGAACAGAACACAATTTTCCGTGACCGCAAAGAATTTACAGGCTCAATATTTGAACAAATGGAGGATGCCTTCGATTATCTTCAGTTGTGCAACCAAAATCGCTCTGTCATTGACGGTCTTTCGCGAACCGATTATTGGGACTACCCAAAAGATGCGATCAGAGAAGCACTCATTAACGCTATTATCCATAGGGACTACAGCTTTAGCGGCAGTATACTAATAAATGTAAATAAGCGGTGTATTGAATTTATATCTATCGGTGGATTGTTACCAGGGTTATTAACCGAAGATATTCGCAATGGAATATCGCAATTGCGGAACCGAAATTTGGCGGATATTTTTCATCGTATGAATTTCATTGAATCATATGGAACGGGTATCCGTAGGATATTTTCATTCTATACTGATTGTGCTGAAAAGCCTGGAATCACCGTTACAGCAAATTCGTTCAAACTGGTACTGCCGAATATGAATGCCATGGGCAACCTTAGCACACAAATCCAAGCGATAACACCTCAAATGCAGAAGATGTTGGATTGTATTTCAAAAAATCCTGACATAACTGATGAAGAGCTTCAAGAAGCACTAGGGGTAAAGCAATCCCGCTTGTATATTCTTGCAAACCAAATGAAAGCGGCTGGCTTGATAACGATTACGGGACGTGGCGAGAGCAAAAAGTATCATGTTGTAAAGTGAGCTTAATGTAATTTAGCTGAACGCAAAGAATAGTTTTTTCAAAAAATACGTTTTCAGTCGGGAGGATAAAATGATTATTAAAGGAATTGGGTCTACTACACAAATTGATGCCCATAATATGCAAATGTCTAAAGAGTGCTTAGATAAAGCGGCACATGACATTAACACCGACAAGTATGCGCCATCGTTTGGGATTGAACACGACATAACTGTTTTTCCGCTCGGAAAGGTATATAAGGCTTACGTCGATAGACTTGGTGAAACAGATTATGCGTTGCATATCGAGCAAGAAATATACGATAACATATCAACTGCTACCATAAACGGTGAAAAGTACGTAATGGTTAAAAGCAATGTAGATGATAGGCCATTTGCTTCAGATAAAATCGAGAGAAACGATAAGTTCATGTTTGCGGCTGACCCAGTTAATTTTGAAAGCACCGAATTGTTAAGCGAGTATTTTGAAGAACTAAAGTCTGAATACGAAATTGATACTCAGATTTTCTGCCGCAAATCTGTTATACCCGACCCAGAATTAGTATTTCAATTTCTGGAAGAATCGGTAAAGTATTTGCTTATCTATCTGTCCAGTAAACAGGTAATTGAACGTGTTGGCACTGCTTTTGTCGATAAGACTCTAAATGAAATCGGTGGTTTATATAACCTTGTGAAAAAAGCAATTATTACAGGTTCGAAATATTTAATTCCTAAAAATCGTCCAGTCACCTATGTCTTCAAGGGCAACCTCGATTATATTGTTGAGTTAATAGTTAAAACAAAAAATCCAGATACAGCTCTCGGTGCGATTAGCAAGGAAAATCTCAAAGATGCAATTGATAAGATTGATAATGTTATAGAGCAGTTTCCTAATTTGTGTAGAGTGCAGCTCGTATATAATGAGTACCTGAATAAATGGGAGTTTAATTACTTAACAACCGAGAAAGGCGAAATTATAGGTACAGAAGTATCATATAATAAGTCAGCAAAACAAACGGCATTATATCTTGAGAATATACGAAGCCTCAGCATCAGCACATCTACACAACCTAATGATGTTCTGTAGTTGCTAAGTTGGATACCTGTTGTGTATATAAATCAGAAACAATGGCAATCAAAGTGCTTCATGCATTAGTGAGTCCGTGTCTTTTCCAAATATCAGGAAATTCGATTACACCCATACCCTTGTCCAAAGTGTCGTTAGCGATATTCAGCAAAAACCGACACGAAATCACACGACATATGGTGTTCCTATTCCGTGTCGGTGTGATTATGTGATTGAATATGGGAAGTAAGGCTGTAAAATACAGAGTTTAAAAGAGCCAGTTCAATGCCGGCTCTTTTTGCATTCATTAAGCATATATGTAAACACTATGCTCCGTTTGCGTTCATCGCTTCGGCGAGGCTCTCAATGATGAACACACAAAACATCCTAAAAAAATTCAAACATTTGTTGTCTAATTGGATAATATCTTGCAATGAATATTTGCAATGAAATAAATCGTAGTCATCTTCTTCGTTCAAAAGAAAGTAAAGTCTAAGAAAATCCTTGTTTTGGACGGCAGAAAGAGTTGCAGAGTGCTTAGATTTTATTTCATTAAATCCACCTACAATTTTCTTTGTTATGCGTCCGCCTGAATGAGAAATACAATTGCGAACTTTTGTGTAATAATCCCATATGGCTTTTACCTCATCAGCACTACCAATTAATCCAAATGTTTTAAATTCAAGCGTCTCAAGAAAATGAATCAGTTTTCCATTGTCGCCAAGCCATGTAAGTAGTATATTGACCAACTCGGCTTGTTGTGCTTTTTTTGAGTTCTCGTGTTGCGCAAAAAAATCTTTTAGTGCTTGCTCGAATATGGCATATAGATGTGAAAATTCATTTCCCTTGCGGAACCAATCAAACGGGCTAATGTCACAGGCTAAAAGTGATTGCGTAAAAGAGGTGTCCACACCCCTATCCTCGCCCATCATTTTAATAACATTTTCTGGCGGTTCTACCCCTGTCATTTTTATTAACTCATATAATTGCTCTGCATAATTTTCGGTATTTATGTTTTCGAGAAAGTCTTCATTTGTTAATTGGAGCTTAACCGTTACTTCTTCGAAAACATTAAACACAACTGTATCGTTAATTTGTAATAAATTATACATATTGTAAAATGAAATATAATATTCTGGACTATTTTCGCTCGGCTTTATCATTTGGATAGTTCCAGTCATTTTTAACCCTCTCTTTCACTTTATTCAAATAATGGCATTAATTGTTTGAAATAGTATTGAATCAGTGTTAAATTTCGCTTAGTTTGTTAAAGCATTGGGAAATCAACTCAGAATCTTCCCATTTCACAGAACGTATCTGCTCATCAATAAACGAAAAAATCTTTTCAGGCGACTGAATAGACCATATTACGCCTAAACAAGCTTTCAATTTAAGCCTATTCTTTCCGATGTACTTGGAAGCGTTTGGGGCAATTGATTCAACATACCCTTTGGCGCTATCTACAATAACCCTATCATACTCAACTTCGGCAATGGCATCCATCAAGGTTGTTTCAAGCGCACCCTCTTTGTCTGACGGAATAATCAAGAGCAAAAAGTCAACAGCTTTTTCTTGACCAAAGCTATTTGAATACTGGTTATCAGTCCACACATTATTTGCAACATTTGACACAATCGGATTTAACATGCTTTGGAAAGATTGACATATGGAACCTTCCTTGCGGTCATCACGATCTGTAACAATCGCAATCTTTGAAAACACATTACCGTCAATCATAGCGGGAACAATTTTACTCTTGATAAAGCTTCCGAAATTGTCTTTGCCACCAACGCCGCAAATCAAAAGAAAATCATCTGCTTTGCGATACCACTCCGCAGATTCGCCCTTCTTTGTGCTAGGCTTGATGATAAACTCTTTCGGAATATCTTCCTTCGGAAACTTATGTGTCCAACCGCAGACCTGCTCCAAGTAATAACTCAAAAATATCGCATCTGTCTTGCCTTCGCATAAGATTAGCTTAATCATAATCTCACCTCGAAGCCAAATTCATCACGATTGGTATAAACACGCCGTCCAGAAAGTGTTCTGGATAAAATCTGTGCGTTATTGGGCTCTTTCTTAAAAGTGATAACAGCTATATCGTCGTCATCTTCTTGGCTATCGTATTCCTGTGTAGCCAACAGCTTATCAATTGCTTCTATGCTATGGGTTGTAATGAACAACTGAACTTGGAACTGCTTGCAAGCCTTAATCATGAAGCGGAAAATGTTATCGTAGTATTTGGCGTGTATGGCGGTTTCTAATTCATCAATCATCAAAACCCCATTCTCTGCTTGTACTATACCATTGGCGAGAGATAGCACCTTTTTAATGCCATCTCCATATGTGGATATTGGCATATTGCCAAGGGTTTCGTGTTTGATGTATTCTACCGTCTGCCCGGTCATTTCATTTTTTAAGTATAGCAAATCTGATATTTGCGGGTCGAACAAGCGTAATACATTTATACAAATTTCTTTGTACTGATCATTACTTACAATCTTGCCAAATATATTTCCGCGCATATGCTCAACAGGGGAAAGATACACAGCATTCAAGGGTGTATGTTTTCCAACTTCTCTTCCAGTTGTTTTACTATGCGGGTGAAACATAATCGGCTCAACATCTTCACGTTCCGCAAAGCTATAGAGTAAATTGCCGGTAAAACTAATTGCTTCCATCCCATTTGAATATTGCCTAATCCGCTCTTTCCTGGCTGCCGCATTGTAATTTTGGAATAATTCCTCGGGTGCTAACAGCACAGTTTTTTGTTCTCCGCTTAAACGGACATTGGTTTCTTCGCCCTTGCATATCCCTTTTATCAAAATTTCCATAATGTTGTTACTTCGGGGAAAGAGGTTGATAAAATCATCATATAAAGAGGTTGAGTTGAAGCGCAATCCCATATCTCGCATACGAGCAATACGCAAAATATTATTAAAGTCTTTCGGGTCACGTAAAAACATTAACGCTTCGAGAACGCTGGTTTTTCCGCTGTTATTATCGCCGGCAATGATATTAACGAGGTTTAAGTTTTCTAAAGATAGACCACGTATACCCCGGAAACTTTCTATATTCAATTTTTTAATATGCACAGCCATTACTCCAAGTCCTCCCTGTCTACAAAATCAATAACCAGACGCTTGCCTAGTGCATCGGCAATTTTTTTCAAAGTAGCAACGCTGGGGTGATAATTTCCGCTTTCTATTTTACTTATATTTGACTGAGAAACCCCGGACTTTTCGGCTAATTGATTTTGGGTTACATCAAGGAAATTACGTGTGGTTACGATAAGTTCACGAAGTTCGGCGTGAATATCGTAATCTTCTATAAAGGGTTCATCGGGTTCACTCTCTAACTTTACTCGTTTCAAAGCATCATCAAGATAGGCTTGTAAATCTTTCACGGTATAGCCTCCCTTCCTAAATATAATTATATGTCACATTCGCCATATTGTCAAGAGTTAAATATGTCGTCCTAAATATATTCCGTGAAAATCTCGTATGTGCCAACAAAAGACGGCAGTTGATTATAAATGACAAATACCGACACAAATATTCGTGTCATATGGTGTTCCTATTCCGTGTCGGTGTGATTATGTGATTGAATATGGGAAGTAAGGCTGATTATATAGGGATGAGAGCTGTCCAGGTTGGATGGCTCTTTTTTGTTAATTTTCATTTTCCGCTGACAACTCAAAACTGTTGTCGAAAAATGAAGTAATTCAGATATATCTTAATCGATGCAATAAATCATCTTGTAATTAAGATGCGTTTGTGATATAATAATTATATCGCCCTCAAGGAGGTTTTAGCTATATGATTAAAAGAGAAGAATACATGAGCCGAATTCGACCATTTATCAGCAACGAGCTGATTAAGGTGTTGACGGGTTTACGGCGTAGCGGAAAGTCTGTCATGCTGGATTTGATACAACAAGAGCTGGTTGAGCAAGGTATTTCCGATACGAAGTTCCTCCGTTACAACTTTGAAAACATGCGAAATGCCCACCTTTGTACCGCCGAAGCACTTCACAAAGAAGTTTCGGAGAAGACCGCAAGCATTGACGGCAAAACGTATCTGTTTTTTGATGAAATTCAAGAGGTGACGGACTGGGAAAAGTGCATCAACTCATTCCGTGTAGAGTTTGATTGCGACATCTACATCACAGGTTCAAATGCCAAGCTACTGTCGGGTGAGTTGGCGACCTATCTTGCCGGG
>Ga0123352_10000625_pt1 | contig 43198 bp, 48 predicted proteins | sample TergutLab28metaG_FD_89700 | JGI IMG/M metagenome (GOLD analysis project Ga0123352, IMG submission 89700) | Labiotermes labralis P1 segment gut microbial communities from Petit-Saut dam, French Guiana - Lab288 P1 | ecosystem: Host-associated > Arthropoda: Insects > Digestive system > Gut ... | reverse complement strand
CAAAACGCGCTATCTGTGAAGAGGTATTTGGCGAAAAACAACATTCCAGTGATGGAACATCCACCGTGCTCTCCGGACCTAGCACCATGCGACTTTTTTCTCTTCCCGAAAATCAAGTCTGCGCTCAAAGGAACCAGGTTCGAGTCCATGGATACAGTGAAAGCAAAAGCGATGCAACTCTTGAACAGCTTAACACAAGATGACCTGCAGCACTGCTTCCAAAAGTGGAAAATTCGCTTGGAGCGGTGTAGGGATCGGGGAGGGGACTACATTGAAGGGGATAACATTTCGATTGTCTGATTTTTTTCCAATAAAGGGTTAGAGCATGAATCCGGTTTCTTTATTGCCACACCTCGTATACACCCATAAGTTTAGTACCTACATATGCGGAGTTCTGAGCAGAATTTAATGAACCATTTTTACTGTTGCATCAATTTATAGTTCTGCAAATATGTTACTGTTATGACTGTTGATTTATTTTATTCTTGTGAAGAACCTGTTACTGCTTTGCATGTTGTGCAATGAATTTGTTTGATACCTCCACAAAATTTAATTCTGTTAACATGTGTGTAACTGTTGCTTTATAGACGTTGTTTCATACATTGTCATCTTAAGTATCTGTCTCCATACTGAATATCATATACTTTTTATATGGTTTATTAGTCATTGCCATGAAATTAAAACATGAAGAAAATTTTTGTCCATATACCACGTTATGGCTGTACACTTTAAACAATATTATATAACACAATTACATGTTTTTCCAATATCTGTTACCACGCATCAAATCAGGGCCCTGAAGTAAGTGACAGTAGTGTCATTCCCACCTCACAGGTATGTTCATCTGCCATATTTTTAATACTGATTGAGGGAAATTCAAGACTAGGGTGTTTCCCTCTCCTTCATTTGTGTAATGTTTGTACCAGGCGTCAGGAAAGTCAGTCAAGTGATTTAAAGTTTTAAGTGGGCAGACACAAACATGCACACACACTATGTGGTTATCTTAAAAGTCAACATATTCCCTTGTTACCTTTGTTAGGAAGGGAAGTTTGATTACACAAAAAAAAAAAACCCCTACTTGCAGTCAAAAGCAGCTTATTTCATACATGTTACTGAAAAATATGAAAATGCTTTGCTTTATTTTGTTTGCAGAACTGTGGCTTTGTTTGAATCCACTACTGTGTGCAAGACTGTGAGTTTTGAAGTTTTTAACCACCTCCATCGTCTTCTAGACTCTCTGTCTAAGCCACAATTTTTTGCAGTGCGATCCTCAGCTGTGGGTGAAGACTCTGAGGACTTATCTTCAGCTGGACAGAATAAAACAGTGCTTGGTGTGCATGGAGAATGTGCAGATATATTGGTAGCTATTCAGAGCTGTTGGGCATCTCTGTACACATTGCAGTCTGTCCAGTATAGAAGGTGAATATAGCCCTGTAGAGGTTTTACACCTTTAGGGTTTTGTAATCCAGATTTTCTTTGTGACATCAGTCATATGTTCTAGAATGGTGTACATAGGTTGCGTTATCATCAATAAGAACTTGGTATGTTATTGAATTAAATTTGTATTTGGGTGCTAGATAATAGGAAGAAAATTTGTTGACATTATGCCAAAATAGTAACTTAATATAACCACAATTTCATAGGCTTTGAAAGAACTAAGCATAAATAATTAGGTGTATAAATTTTTTTAATTTTTTGAGATAAATTTCTTTTATTGTGCCTTGTGTATGAGGATTTTTCATTGTTGTCAGTGGTTTGTGTTTCATGCTTTCTGAATCGTGGGAAGATTGTGAAAGGTACTTCATTATTGAAGTATTTTGGCCCGACTCTTAATTATTTTATAACACAATATGTTAAGGATGTAAACACTTTGTGGTGGACTGGAATATGTGTGGCTGCTGCTACTGTTCTGGTATTCATGACCTAGATATAAATGTCTCACAAGTGTGTTCTGGATGTGTCACACAATGTGGCATGTTGTTGGTGGCAAACACATTTTATCTGCACAATAAACTGTTTTGTGTCGAGTCAAATGCACTGTTTACTTACTTCAACAGGTTATGGGCCCAGATCATGCTCTGTGCTTGTTCTCGGTAAAAGTGCAATGATAAGTGAGGTTGTTTGTGTGGCTTTGTTTGTGTGCTTCAAAGGAAGTTTTTTGACGGGTTATGATTGCATCAGACTTTATTTTAGTGCGGCCGTACACAGGTAATATGCATCGGTGAACTATTGTCATCTGCTATTATTGCAGCTGGAAAAGTCACACATCGTGAATGTTTAAGATGTATTCTGTATTCAATTCATTGTGTGTAATTGAATATTGCAAACTAAAGAAAATATGGTGTTGAATTCTGAAATAAAAGTCGAAAAGCTTGTTGGTGCACCCAATTGGGCCAAGTGGGAATGGCACTTGAATATGCACTTTGAACAGTATACGTCAGTTATTGATGGATCGCGGAAATGTCCCAATATAACAAACATTGAAAAGACATCGGAAGATTATCAAAAAATTTGTTGGTGTGGAAACAGGATAATACCGGATGGCAGTGTTAATCACAAGTGTGCTGAGTCAACCAGTTGTGTATTTGGTATTGACGTACAGTGATACCCAGGACATTTGGGACAAGCTTGTCATTGTATATGAACAAAGCAGTAATCAATGACTGAGTCTGTTGATGATGGAGTTCTTCAAGGTCCAGAGCAATCCAGAAATGGGCATTGCTGCTTATGTTGCTAAAGTTGGGAAGCTAGTCTCAGACATGAATACAGAGCTGCGTTGATGAGGGTCGTGCGACAAACTGATTGAACTGCTGCATAGGCAGATCTTGGCAACACAGGACCTGAATACCAGTAGGTTAACAATACCTGGGAGTTGCTTGATGACAACAAGTGAACAAAGAACAGTCTGCTTGAGAAACTGTTTACGATTGAAAAACGGTTGCAGACATTGACAACGGCAGCAGAGTCAAGTGCATTCATGGCACATGCATCAACTACGTAGTCTCTAAATCTGGTGATCAAAACAACATCAAGTAAACCAGGTGGGTCAAAGAAGTCAACCAAAGACACCAGAGAAAACTGCAGCTGTTTTCACTGAGGGAAGGTTGGTCATCTGAACATGAATTGTCAGTAACTGAAAGCTGACAAGAATAAATCAGTGACACCAGATAGCATGGGCTCATCGTCAATGGATGATACCAGAGTTTCAGCATTTTTGGCAGTGAGAGTGAATAGCGTGAAACTTGCGGATAAGTGGGCATGTGATTCTGGTGTATCACACCACATGACTGCAAACAAGCAGTACATTGCAACGTAGAATTGGTTTTTGGCTCTGGTCAAAATATCATTGGCAGATAAAGGAACGATACTGGCTTGTGGGTCTGGTCGTGTTAATGTTGAGATGCTGGTAGAGGGCAAGTGGTGCCCTGGCTACTTGATAGACGTGTGGTACGTCCCCGATATTGGAAGACACCTGTTCTCAGTACGGAGTGTGGCAGAACACGGAATTAGTGTCATCATAAAATGTTAATGGGTTATGCTGCAACGTGATGCTCAACTCATGGCAACAGGAGGGTGGATGACGGACGCACATGCCATGGACTTACGTGTTTTCCCAAGGAAGCCAGTGGAAGTTAATATTGCAACGGTTTCAGAAACCCTTCAGCTTTGGCATCATGTGTGAAAGGTGCTGGAATGGCTGGAAATCAACATGATCATGGCAGAAACAGGAGGGTTCTGTGATGGATGTGTTTTGGGTAAGTGCATCAGAAGCTTACACTCCATGGCCCTATCGATCACAGGTCGTTGGTGAGCTGATCCATGCCAATGCTAATAGACCAAGCTCAGTGAAGTCGCTTCAAAGTATAAAGTACTATGTGTTTTTCAAGGGCGATTACAGCAAGTATAGCAGGGTTTTCTTCATCAAGCAAAACAATGGAATTTCCAAGTGTTTATGCACATTCCTGAATGAGGTGTCATGTGCTAGTCACAGAGTAAAGATGTTTTGATATGATGGTGGCAAGGAGTTTGCATGTGAGGAAGTTCATCATGTCCTCAGTGATCATGGTATTACATTGTTGCTGTTGGAGCTGTATGTGCCTTAACAAAATGGAGCTGCAGAACATGAAAACCATAGGGTTGTAGAGCTTGCATGGTCAATGCTCTCAGTGAGCAGGCTACCAAAACCGATGTTGGCACAGGCTTCTGAAACTACAGTACAGTATATGTGCTATACCATACAGGAAAAATATCAGTTATTGGGAAATCTCCAATGGAAATGTGGTTTGGTCATGTGATGAAGAACTTGGATTATCTACATATGTTTGGTAGGGAGTGGTTTGTATACACCCCAAAGCAGTTTCGGAAGAAATTTGGCAAGAAGAGTGTGTTTGGTCGACTTATTGGCTACCTGAATGATAAAGACATGTACCAGGTTTACATGCCATCTCTCAAAAAGATTGTGCTCTCACATGATATCTACTTCAAGCCAGCATGAGTTTGCACCAGTTCAGTGGTTGAAACAGGGTTGGAAAACGCAGATGTGGAGGATGTGGTTGTGGAGAAAAGGCAAGAAGGTGACACAGTGTTGGAATCATTGCAGTTGGATAAAACCCTCAAGGTGGGGACCAAGGAACAGTTTTCTAGGAACACAGAATGACCAAAATGAATGGTAAAGCGGCCAATGTGGATGACATCAAGGGAATACATTCTACTCTCAGCACAAACTGCTATTACTGGTGGTGGAGATCCAGTGTCATACTGGGAAGCTATGAAATCCACACAGAAGGAGGAATGGGTTAGGGCCATGAAGGAAGAAATGGATGCATTGATGAAAAATGACACGTGGGAGTTGGTTGATTGTCCGAAGAGTGTGAAGGTCATCTACAACTGCTGGGTGCTTCAAACAAAGCTGAATGCTGATGGTTTGACTCAACGGCTTTGTGCTTGTCTGGTCGCAAAACGACATGTGCAAAAGGCAGGGATTGATTATGATGAGACTTTTAGCCCTGTGACACGCTGTGCCACAGTTTGTGCTGTGCTTACAGTTGTTACTCCAGAGAGGTTGCAGTTCCACCAGTTTGATGTGAAGATGACATTTCTGTACAGCACAGTTCAGGAGGATGTGCACATGCATCAAACATAGGGGTTCGATGATGGTAATGGTTGGGTGTGCAAGCTAAAGTGTAGCCTGTACGGTCTGAAGCAGGACTGTAGGTGTTGGAATCAGCAGTTTGTAGACTTCAATAAGAAACTGAAACTGACAGTAAGTAAAGTGGGCCCATGTTTGTGTGCCAACATAATGGCAAGAAGTGAACGGTTTGATCATGGGGAGTGATGACAGTGATATCGATGTGTTTATTGATCAGTTGCATCGTAACTTCAAGATTGCAATGGGCACACTCAGCAATTTTCTGGGAATGCAGATAGAGCAACACCAAGATGGGATCTTAGTGTGCCAGTGTGCCTACATGGAAAAGGTCCTTGAGCGACCCAAGATGTATGAAGCAAATCCAGTAGCAATGCCTTGTGACCATAGCAGAAATGGAACTGAGGGTTCAGTTGGGAGACATGCCGTACCAATCCGATGAGACAAAACAGTTAACACACCAGCACCATAAGACCTTACATTCTGATAATAAATTACGAACAAATAAGAAACTAAACCTAAACCATACCAACCTAACAAAATACTTATCACATTAGGACTAACAATTAAAAACATTATAGAAACAACAAATATCAAAACTAATGAAATAGACCGAATGATATTCAAATCACCAAACATATAATCACTATAAAGAATAACCAAAGAAGAAATAATAAAAACAAACCCCATAAACGATAAAGACATTCAATCAAACAGGAAAGCCATAATAATAGATCTACCATTCAGCGTAATAATATTTCAATCAATAAAATAAACCAATTCATTTATAATAAAATACACACACCAAAAACAACAAAATCAATCCAAAAGAAGTAAAAAATAAATCTAACGAAACAAATAGATGTAAACATAAATCTAAAATATAAAACTATATCATCAGCACCACAAACCAATATTTTCTACTTAAACTATTTAGATAAGAGTAAACCCAAAATACAGTAACATCTTCCTTCAAAATAACTAAATTCAATGGCAACCAAAGCAAGAATAACAACAAGAACTCACGAACATATCCCAAAGAGGAAGAATAAAGACCAGAATAAATTGATCCATGCTGACCACAAGAATACTAATAAAGATTATAAGCAGCACTAAAAAAAGATAAAACAACCAAAACAAATATAAGGCATCAAGATCAAGAACCTAAACTACTCAACAAACCAATTTCACCAAGAAGATTAAGAGAAGGAGGAGCAGCCATATTACAATCTCTTAATAAAAACCATCATATAGCCATTCTAGTCATCAAATTAATTAAACCTTCATTAACTAAAGACTCCTTCTACCAACACGCTCATAAGAAATATTAGAAAGACAAAAAAGACCAGAAGAGCATAACCCATGAGCCACTATTAAAGCAAAAGATCTACAAACCCCCCAATAACTGAACGTTATAATACCACCAATAACTATACTTATATGAACTACAGAAGAATAAACAATCAACAACTTCAAATCAGTCTGTTGTATACAACATGAGCCCTAGGAGGCATAAATGAACCATAAATGTAGGCATCCTAACCAAAAAGGCGAAAACCATACAAACATAAAATAAACCACCAACCAAAGAATTATCCCCACACAAGAAAAATAAACATAAAGATTCTAAATAATTATAAACGAATAAAATGCCATCTAATAGGGGAAGAGAAACCAATAAAGCATAAAACAACAGATAAATCCCAGCCTGAACCCGCTCAGGTTGATAACCCCAACCGAAAATCAAAAACAAGGTAGGAATTAATCTGCTCTCAAAAAAAATGGTAAAAAGAGAGTAGACTAATTCTTCTAAAGGTACAATACAACATAATAGTAAGAACAGTAACAACAAAAGTAAAAAGAAAACAGGAAAATATCTCAAACGGAAAACAGATTCTCTGGCCAAAACCATAAGAATGCAAAGTTACAAACTAAGAATAATAAGACCATAAGAAATCATATCACAACTAAAAATGTACCCCAAGACACTCCAACAAAAAAATAAGGAAAGAAAAATAGTTAAAAAAGAAATAAAGAATTACAAAGAAAAAATTAACCACCAAAAACCAGAAAAAAGACACAAAGGAGTTAAAAATAAAAAAAACAAAGGAACCTTAACATTAAAGAACACTATAAGATTGAAAATAATCATTACCATGACTATGAATCATAGAAACCAAAACAGATAAACCCAAAGAGCCCTCACAAACAGAAAAAACTAAAAAATAAACAACAAAAAACAAACTATAATTAAAACTACACAAATAAAAATAAATAGAAAAATAAAGAACAAACACAACAAATTCCACTCTCAACAAAGTAATTAGCTTATGACTAGAAGAAAAAGCCCAAATACCACAAAAATAAATAACAAAAAAATATTTGGCACTAATAAGTTTTAATAATTTAATAAAAATATTGGTCTCCATCAAAAATAAGGAATGACCTTTTAAAACTTCAGAGGAAGGGCAAACACCATTTCATTAATCTCCAAAACTAACATTTTAAATAAAATACCCCCTGACATAACGAAATTACTAATATCAATAAGAACAAAAACAAGATTAATATTCACACAGATAAAACATCTTACAGCTATAGGACTAATATTACTGATACAGACAACAAGTATGCCTCATCAGAGGAACAATATACAGATGATTTTGATTTTCATACATCCTATTCATAATTATAATCGGAGGATGGAGGAATATTAGTACTATTTATATACATAATAAGCCTAGCATCAAACAAAATATTCTCGCCATCAAATAAGATACTAATGGCTACATTAATACTACTGCCTGCACTATTTTATGCAATACCAACAGTAACCAACAATAAGGAAATAAATATGCAAAATACAGAAGTATAATAGAAAATGAAATCACAACCACAAAAACTGTCATATATAACCAAATAATGGGAACAATAACAATACTAATAGTACTATTAACTGAATTAATAATTACTAATTACACTGCTTATGACCTGATGCTACTGTAGAGGGTTCTTATAAATCCTCAAAAGTTTGACAGAATCGGATATTTGGGAATGACGGTATCAAATGAAAATTATGTCTCCGAAGATATTAAGACCAATTTTAAGTCTGGGACTACTTGATAACTATTCAGATTAGTATAATTTATTTACCCCTCTCATGTCGAAAAATCCAAATGTTACAATATAAAAATTGCAATTTTACCTCCTTATTTTACATATTGTGAACTTGGCCCCACATCCTAAGAGTTGATGTTAGAGAGTGAAGTGTCAAGGAAAATATTTGGATGTAAGAAAGAGCATGGAGAAGTCTGCATAATAAGAAGCTACATAATTTGTGTCCTTCAGAGAATATTGTTTAGGCAATCAAATCAAGGAAGGTGAGATGAATTGGTCATATAGAATGCCTGGATGGGGTGGGGGGTGAGAAGTATATGTGTAATTTTGTCAGAAAACCCTAAGGGAAGAAAAAACAGCTGGAAAAATGTTGACATAGGTGAGAGAATAAAATTAAAATATAAGTTGTGATGGGTTCATCTGGTTCAGAAAAAAGTCCATTGAGTTATGTGTTAATATGATGGTGAAGTAAAGGGTTCCATGAGGTTTTGTGGATTTTGTGACCCAGTCAATGATCATCAGTTTTCCAAATATGGCTCTGAAGCAAGGAGTCAGAATGTTGTAACAACAAGGAAAGGGCTGGAAGTGTGCAATTTCTGCATCTGTATTATGGCATTTACCTTAGTTTGGCATTCTGTTGTTAAATAGGATGGTTGTGTTTTAGGCAGTTTGGTCAGCCTGTTCAGGTTGGAATGGGTGTTGTGGTACAGCAGATGGTGCCAGCAGACAGTGCTGGTGTGCTCTTTACTTATCACCCAACGAATGGAGACCCCCGCCAAATGCTTATCACAGCCAACTTTGGACTGGGAGAGGTATGGGCATATAATCTTGGTGAAAAGAAAGATACAGTGAAAACTATATCTGTCATTTCTGATGAAGCTATTTAAAAGAGATGACAAATGTGGGGGGGGGGGGGGGGGGGGATGTGAGTTTTACAGGGACCATGTTGAATGAATTTTTAGGGGAAAATGATGCATAAGGGAACAATGGATTGAGGTTTCACTGTTCTTTTTGACATCAGAAGTTTATCCCATGGAAGCAGCCTGTGAATTAACATTTGTAAATGGCTGTTCTGTGGCATTTTGTTTGAAAATGTGCAGTGAAAGTATGCTGTGGGAAATATCATGCTGGAGTCTGGTGTCTTCATCATGATGATGCATGGGGGCAGACTGGAATAGATGTGATATTGATGTTGAAATATTATTGAATAAAATAGGATGTTTGGTTTCTATTGTACCGATTCACAGTAAGTCCATTGGTTGGTTATTTTAGTAAAGGTGATGAATCCTTAGCATCCATAGTAAATGTTGGACCTTCTCAAGTACAACATTTTGCCAAGCATTTAATTAGTTAATTACTGCATGTGGTCACATACATATCCAGTGCTGTTTTCTTAAGCAGAAAATTTTATGTAAAGAAGTGTGACAAGGGCATTTTTTATTTTTTTCCAGTGTATCAAGCTTAAGCTGATTTTGGGGAGGGGGCAGTTTTGTTTGGGATTGTCAGTATCTAGACTGTGATGAATGACTGAATTGAATATGAATATGAATATGAACTATTTCTGGAATCATAACTAGCAGGGGAAACAAGAAGTACTCTGAGAAAAACCTTTACCATTGCTATTTGTACACTACAAATTCTACATCAGTTGCTGGGATCAAACCTAAGTTTTGTGTTAAGGAACTGGCCATTAACTGCTCAAGCAGTGGCATGTAGGAAGGAAGATCATCAACAAGTTTACTCTTATTTCAGTTTTGCTGTAATGTTTTTAATGTAGCTGTATATGTTCTAAGAAAGAATGTCCTGGTGCTGTATACCAGCAAAGAAGGATCACTGCACCTGTTAACTTCTGTTTGTGGATGTGTACTGTAATACCCTTGTTTTTGCTGTAGAGTGTCGTATCAGCACAGGTGGAGCCTGACACATTTGTTCTAGAAAGGGATAGAATGGGACAAGTTGTGCTGAAAGAGAGTGTGTGTGCCCGCAAGGGGCACAGAGTTATTATTTCAGGTGAGATGAGTTCTGAGTGACTCATTAAAACATTCCATTATGATTAGTGCATGATATTTTCATGGCTAATTAAGCAGTTACTGATTCTCTGAACTTCTTTGACAGTGGTATATTCACCCAGTAGATTTTGTTTTGATCATTGGGGTATATTGACATACATCATGTGATGGGAGCTGGCTGTTCCAGCATTGTTAGGTGATTGTTGGTTATCATACTGATAATTTCTTCTTACTTTTATTTTGATATTAGTGGCAATGGTTGGGATCAAAACAAGGACTGAGGAAAAATGCCAAGTTCTCAGTCAAACATAACATACATTTTTTCACTCAGAGATACAGACTGCATGTTTCCGATTAATTAATTAATCCATTATCAGGCCTTATACAAGAGAAACAGCAAGAATAAAGTTATGACATGTTAATTTGAGTACATATATTGGGTTTATTTTTTCTGTGGGATCCTACATTATAGCGAATATTACAACAAAAATTGTAATAGTAAAAATACACTATCAGGGTTATAAACACTGATAAAACCTAAATAAGGAGATGCTACAATTGTGTATGGCAGATACATAAGGTAGAAAACAGTGACAATTTTTTAACACAGTTTTTTTATTATAATCAGGTAAGTGTTGAAATGTAAGTGAAACAATGACTTACAGGAATTATACTGTTCTGTGTAATGAATAAGGGTCACTGATTCTTTGATTATTTAATAATACATTCTATACTACAGAGGAGGAATGAGATATTATAATATTCTAAAAAGGTACGTCAATTTTAAAGATGTTGTGGCTTATTTCAAGGCATGATCCAAAGACTGAGGAAAATTGTCAGTTGTGTACAAAAAATCTGATTGTGCAAGAGTTAACTATTAAATTTTTCATGTATAATTCATATTGCCTCCTGCATTTACATTTACATTTCCAATTCGCAGTATTTTTTAGGGGAAATTTATTGAAGAATCTTTAGCCAAGCCCCCCTTCTGTACTGTCTGATAATTAATTATTATTTTCTGTAGAGGAAGGAGGTGTTACTGCGGAACCCCTAGAGAATGAAAAAGTTTCTCAGCTGTGCCTTTCCAAGGAAGAAGCTTTAGCATTGGGCCAACTGGGGGTGCAACTGGAACAGATGTTTGGTGGCCCCAGAGATATAGAATGGGCAATTTCAAAGGTTAGCGATTCATTGCTGTTCATAAGTTGAGACTTCTACACATATTATGTATTTTTTGTGCAATGTGCATAAGAAGAATGTATATGTAGGAGCAATTGTGGTGTTTCATGCAGATTGATGGATGGGTAGGCATGACAAAGCTAACACAGTAGCTACTTTTCACAGCTATTTTGCCAACACACTTCAAAATTCAGTGGCTACCTAGAGTAAACACTCACAGCCTTTTTTTTTAACAGTTTGTTGGTTAACACTATGTAGGAAAATAATATTTTCTCATTGTGAAAATCAGATATTTTAATGCTAAATATTTTGATACCTATAGTAACCACCAAACTTTAAAGGGTTAAAAAGTTTTTATACTGAGTTTCCATTTGTTTTTCATTCATGGGCTAGGCAATTTGACAGATGTTCTAGCATCCAAATTGTTTTTCAGGTATATCCATGGTTTTCCTTTTATCTTGCAAGTTTATAATCTGATGCTGTATTTGTTCACCTTTTCACAAACTCCATTTTCATAGATTTTCCAGTCTTTCATTGTACATAGTAGTCTCGCAAACTGGAAATCTACCCACCTGTATCAAAAGAAAAAATGGCTTCTTGGCCTTAAGAAATCATAAGTCTGTGAACACAGACTCTGCCACATCATAAAATTTGAAGATGGAAACATTTTTTGCATCAACTATCTCATTTCCTCAGTTGTAATGATTTGTCAGATGATCATACTTAGGATGGTTTACATGCATAACATGTCTTGCATTTCTTTTCTAGGGTCAAATCTACTTGCTGCAAGCTCGGCCTATCACATCATGTGATTCTTGGTCAAAATTTGAGCTTCTTCATGAGTTTGATGTCCCTATTGTCACTGACACCGAAGTGCTGACAACAGCAAATGTTGGGTATTGAGAGAATTATTATCTGAATTGGTTATGTGTACTTCAGTTTGGCAGGGATATTAGATGATACCATTCTTTGACTGCTGTGATGGATAACATGTTTTCTATTTGAGATGTAAACTGTAAAACTGATCAAACTGGTGTAGCAGTCATGCTTTAGACTTACAGAAGTGAGGTGTAAGATTTCTAACAAATTATTCAAGCAATATGCATTAAGGATTGGATAGTCAGGGAAGTACATGGAAATTCTAGTAAAAAAAAAATTCTTCAGGTTGCCAAATGGTAACTACCTAACTTCCAGAAGTTAGCTATTGCCTGTTATGCAGTTACCATGATGTTTTATATCACCATTATGGATGTGCTGAAATCATTTTGCTTTACCTCTGTTCATTTCATAATGAAGTGTGAACTAAGTTTGGGGTGTTACTTATTTAACAGTAAAAGGATGTTTATTTTACAAGTTGATGTTTTATCTGATGAATTTAACATAATAGGAGGCTGTAGTAGTGGCATTTATGCACATGAATAAATAATTAATTTGTGATACTGTCATTAGTTTTTCCCAGACCCTTCTTTGAATCTCTTTGCAACCACTCATTTAATGTGAAAGTACAGAATTTTAGGCATTTTGACATAATATTTTCGTTTTAGTACATGATACCACCTGCTGGTAATTTTCATGTAAATATATAATATCTTTGTTGAACATTTGAGCAGCAGGTGATATTTCTTTCATTAATTCTGAAATTCCAGATAAATTTTTTCTGGAAAGGCCAGTACTTATAAGGAAAATGGTTAGTTATGAACTTGATGGAAGGCATTCTATTGTGCTAGAATGATTAATTAATTACTTAATAAACCACCATGAAACACAGCTGTGTGTTGACTGTGTAATTGTAAGCTACATGTTGCAGTTTGATGGGCCATCATCAGGCTATGTAAAAAAAATCAAAATGAAAGTAAAATTGTAAATATTACATTATGTACCTCTTGTGAGATCTCACATATGTTTTACGGTTGTTAATTGTATATAAGTGCTTTCTTAGTGGCTTAAAATATAAAAGTTGTGTTTTTAAGTGTTTCATGTTCCAAATCTTTTAATATATCATTTATTTTAAAGTTGTTTTACACAGGTTAAATATTGTTAAATATGACAATTGTCTGTGTAATAAGCATGATCAGAATGCTAGTGGCTAGTCAACGTATACATGGTAAATACCATATACTGCATACGTATACAATGTATACATATACAGTAAACTACCTCCTGATGATGAATAATTAATCTATTTGAAACATGTAAAGGATGATTGTTGATATAAATTAAGATAAAATAAAAGTGCATCTTGTTGGTCCTTATTACACAAATATATCATCATGCACAGTCTGCACACACACACACACACACACACACACACAAAACATTTGTCACCAAACTTTCGTTATGTAATGTCTTGTTTTTGTTACTTGCTTACAGTGAGGTGTTGCCAGGCCTTATAACCCCATTGTCTCAATCAGTAACAGTTCGTTCAACAGACTTGTCAGTCAGATACCAATTGCCTCTTGGACCAGGGTATTACTATTCTTCCAATGTTGTTACTGCAAGTCATCACGTCTTCATCAATGTTCTAAATGTATGTAAATGTTCCTTGCAAAATCCAACTGCAACAGGTTTTTGTTGTATGTAACTCTGGCATTTTTCATAACAGTATATAACCATGTCTGTTATTTTCCAGACACATTTTTGGCTGTTTGAAAAATTACGAAAAGTGACCACAAGCTTAGTCATGTTTGGCAGTATGTCTGTCCATCTGCATGGAACAACTTGAGCAGATTTTCATGAAATTTGATATTTGAGTGTTTTTAAAAAATCCGTTGAGAAAGGTAAATTATCATTAAAATCTGACAAGAATAACGGGTTCTTTACATGAAGACCTATATACATTAATGATATCTCGCTCGCTGCTTCTTAGAATGAGTAATGTTTTATACAAAAGTTTTAGAGAAAATCAAAACCCTGCTTTTTATGTTCAATAACTTTTTTTAATGAAAATCATGTTGTTTGTGAGATAATTGGGAAAAATGTAGTTACAGCAAGAGAGGCCACTGATGTCAATACAGCACATGTGCATTGCATGCTGGACACACCCAGAATATGGAATCATATTGCTTTCCCACAGCAACATTCTTTATGCAAACACACCTCAATGTTATGTTTATATGTACAGTACATTGCCTGTCTTGTTATACACATATAAATTCAACTTTGTCAACTGTTATCTGTTTATTAGGACTGATTTTGTGCATATAAAAAATTAAATGATGTAAACTGAGGAAGTTACTCATGTTTTCTTCATTCTAAATTTATTTTTCTCTAATGTTCCACTAGGTTTACTGTAAAAAAATGTTACTCCCTGTCCACAGAGTGTATCATTACATTTTTATGGACCTCAGTAAAATTAGCAATTATTATTTATCTATACAAAATTAACTGATTGGTTTTTATATCCAAGACAGAGCATGTTTACTGTGTGGAATGAACTGGATCTTTAATTTTAATTCAGGGGAATATTCATCCCTAAACGGTTAGAAATACAGTTAATTTATTCTTGTGCTAATTTTGAATGTCTACTAGCCATGTTTCACATCTGTACAAATAGATTCTCCTGACCATTATGCAATTACAAGATTGAAATATTTTCTACACATACAATGGCTGGCCCTGTAGGGGATGTATGTGTTGATATTAAGGATGCTAATCCCCAAGTTTGGGGTTTGCACAGGAGTTCAGAAGTCATGGTGGCCCACCTTGTACCTCTCATGAATCTTGGAGGAGCAATTGGACTGATGGCAATAAGATAATCTTGTAAACAGAAATATTTGAATGGGTGTGTCAAAACAATTACATGTTGCTAAATGGATCATTAGAGGGTTATGGAATACATTGAGAGAATTATAAAATTAATGCTATGAGGAGTGCGTGCTGATGACCTGCAGTAGTATTACACTTTTAGAATTGGCGCTTTAAGTTGAAACTGAGGAAGATATGAGTGTGAGACAGTCCCTTGATATTTGACAAGTTAGGTTTTGTGTTTTTTCAGACACTTCTCAAGACAGGGGATTCAGAGATTACATTGCAAAACAAAGTAATTGACTTGGCAGTGTTTGGCCACATGGTGACAACATTGGAGTTTCTTCGGCTTGCTGTAGAGAGGAATGGAGTGTTGGGATCGCTAGGCAAGCTTCGTACTCTGCTGGTTTCAACCAAGGTTGGTAGGTAGTCATATTCTTTTCACTGAGAAGAAGGAATGACATTTATGGAAAACTCTTATAAATAGCACAATGGTTTGCATTTGCCTCAAAGAAAGAATGAGAATATAAAGCATGTGTCATGTTGGTATACCTCAATTCACATATTAAACAATACTGACTTCAATTTATATATGTTTCAATGATCTATTATTGTACAACATGTCATATGTCTACATAGTCTACACCCATTATCTCAAGCTACACCCCTCCTCAGGAGTTCGCAAAGAACCAATCAGTAGAGGTTTAAAGAAAAGATTTTATTTTCAGATCTTTTTCTTGTTCTCCTTCTTTATCACCACAGACCTTTAAGTTTGGTCTTTACTTCCCCCACCACAGTTACCCATTCTGTTATGTCGAAGTTTTTTGTCTCCATCTGGTTACACACATACTCCTGAAGTGCAATTTGACATCATCAACCCACCTTAATTTAGGTCATTCTGTTTTCTCCCTCCTCCTGGTTTGCCTTCCAGTTTACTTTCAGTTACCATCCAGTAATTTTATCAACCTAACAAACTCTGGGCAAGTTACACTATTAATAGTTGTGTTTATGTGGTGCATGCATGCGTTTGTACAATGCAGTAAGGCTAAGGGCTTAAAGTGAGACACATGAGCTTTGTGAAAATACTTTGTGCATTTCATTTAAAACATGATGTGACTTGTTTTTTTTTCAAGGACATCTTATTCAGGAAACAGTTCTTGCAGAGGGCTAAGAAGGTGACCTCTGAATTTGTGCAAGACCATTGTAACTACAGTGATGCTAGGGCTTTGTATTCTTGCATTTCAAACAATTTGAGGCATCTTGACCAGGTAAATATATGATTTTATATGCATACTTACTTACTTCATGGTGCAGAGTCCTTCTTGAGAAGCTAACTGGTTTGCAGCTAGTCAAGAAATTCCCCACATTTCATGGAACCCGAAGGTTTATTACCGCACTCACAAGCGTCCGCCACCTGTCTCTATCCTGGGCCCACCCAATCCAGTCCATATATCCACATCCCACCTCCTGGAGATCCATCCTAATATTATCCACCTATCTACACCTAGGCCTCCCCAGTGGTCTCTCCCTCCGGCTTCCCCACCAATACCCTATACACCCCCCTCTCCTCACCCATACATGCCACATGCCCAGCCCATCTCATTCTTCTCAATTTTATCACCCGCACAATATTGGGTGAGGAGTACAAATCATTTAGCTCCACGTTATGCAATCTCCTCCATTCCCCCGTTACCTCGTCCCTCCTAGGTCCAAATATTCTCCTCAACACCATGTTCTCAAGCACCCTCAGCTTCCTTTCCTCCCGCAATGTCAGCAACCAAGCTTCACACCCATACAAAACAACAGGCAAAATTATAGTTCTATATATCTTAATCTTTAAATTTTTACATAGTAACCTGGAAGACAAAAGGTTCTGCACCGAATAATAGCAAGCATTTCCTGATCTCAATCTGCTCTTAATTTCTTCTGCAATAGAATTTTGATTTGTTGAAGTTGTTCCCAAATATTTAAACTCTTCCACCCTCTCGAAGGTACTATTATCAATCCTTACACTCTGAATTCATCCTGCATTCTGATCTTGAGACATGACCATGCACTTAGTTTTATCAGCACTTACTTCCACTCCAATCTCCCTATTAGCAGCTACTTAAGCTTCTGCATTTTCCTTTAGAGTATGTATGCTTCCTCCCAGTATATTAACATCATGATTTTGTATGCATATTGGAGACAATTTATTTACTTTTGGCAGCATTTTAACACCCCCATTGGAAAACTCATGATCAAAATTTCACTTTATACTTCTCCAGAGAATACTTAAGGAGCCTAGATTACAATATGTCATGTAAGATATCTGTATCACATTTACTCATGTAATTTGTGCACCTTTGCACCCAAGATTTTTTCCTGGTGTAGAATAGACAAATTCACAACACAATTCCACACCTTCGATCGGGGTTAGGAAAACTCTTACTGCATAACATGAGAAAACACACAGTTTCCTTTATTTTGGGCCATATTTTATGATCATAATTCTGAACCTGAATGTGTTACTGTTGTATTTTCCCACATTTGACTGACTTTCACTTTGCTGTTTATTACTTCTGATGTGTTAACTTAAAACAATACAGTGATATTAGTAAGCATTCTTTTGATGATTTACATTGCATGATTTCACTCTGTAGTAAAACATGAATAATATTTGGGGGAAATCCTGTTTAATGAGACAGGTTATTTAATTACAAAGGGGATATTTAGAATTATGGCTGATGTTGGATCTAGAAGTTCATGTAAAAGGCTATTTCAGAAATTAAATATCTTACCTGTCCATGTCAATACATATTTTCACTGATGATATTTGTTGCGAATAATGGTGAAATTTTCAGGCTAACTTAGCAGTACACGGTATGGATACAACTTTCTAGACCTATTGCCAGTGTATCATGTTGTCAGAGATATTTTTCTTGTGTTGGTACAAAGATTTTCAGTAGTTTACCTACTAGCATTTTAAATCTTAGGAATGATAAAGTACATTTTCAGGCTGAATTGCAAAGGTACCTTACTGCTTATTCTTTTCAATTCACTTGAAGAACTTTTGGCATACAGAGAGCATACTACCCTTATTTATGATAATAAATTATAACTTATAATACATAATTTACAATTTATATATTATGACATATTAAATGTATGAAATTGTATTATGACTTAGTGTGACTTCACACAAATGTGTTCGTATATTTTGGTGTTGTGATTTAATTTTATGTGCATTGTGGTTTGTGTTGTTCTTGTGTATTGAAGTAATGTGACTTGTTTCATGCTGATCTGTCTTGTAACAGGTTTTTGGATCTAAGTAGCATAAATAAATGTTTGTATAAATGTATGTACTTACTTCTTAACTATGCTAAATACAATAGGCACCCAGCACTTGGGGTTTCACTGACAATAACAGATTGCCTTAATTACAGTTTCCTCTCTTCCATCTGCTTTCAATTTCCAAAATGTGCCATCTGTGTATGTTAATTTAGGATTACTTTTGATTGGATACAAAGAAGAAGGAAGCATAATAATGATGACAGAAGAGTGAGGTGCTGTCCAAAACTAGCTGGTACCAGCCATTCCTAGTTTAACTGGCAGGGTCTATGCAATCAGGAGCTACAAGGGTAGATGGGCAGTGGTTATTGGCACTGGATTTTTACAAGCAGTGCACAACAAAACTTATATTGTTATTAGAAGACTGTGGACATGCATAGTAATTCCATGGGGTACATGGAGCAAATAAGAACTTTGTGATTATGTGGAAATTAGACAAACATAAACAGAGAGGTTGGAAATGCAATTTGTTGATGAGCATTGAGATGACAATTTCCCTTCATGAAATACTGACTGTTGTATAATTAATGTGGAAAATGTGATTCAAAATGGATACATTCTGCTAAAACATTCTGCATGTTTGCTTATATAGGTACCACCATACGGTTGCTTGTTGAACATTAATACAAAAACACCACTACATATTATTTTGAATGGCACATGATTTTTGTATGGAACATGTAAAACATTCCACCCCATATTACTATATTACATTCAATTTTAATCACATCTTCTGTAAAGATTATGAGGACCAAGAAATCATGACTGTGATCTGATAAAATCCACAGTACATGCACCAGCAGTCAAACATGCCATTAATTTTGAGTTCTTTCATGGTGCTTCCTCTCTTTTCCTGTCATTCTAAACTTCTGTGCCCAATTAGCTGGGCACAGACATCAGTTGGTCCCCATGTCACCCTTTTGTGAGTTGATGAAAGAGACATGCTTCTCATTGTATGTCTGTTGGAACTGGTAATATAAAAACGATGGGCAATGCAATATATGAAGTAAAACATTACATGATTAATTACTAACATTTATATCTATTTAACAAAACATTTGTGGTTAAAAGCTGAAGATTTGAGTACAGTACTTCCTCTTCCAATCCTGCCACCAGTGTGTGATACGATTGAGATAGAGGTTTTCTTGTCAGTGTGTATTCTAATTATGGTCGTCTGGGTTATGACACCATATTGTCTTTTCAGTGCAGGCCAGAGTTTTGAAGAAACATGGCGTGACTCTCCACAAGGTTGACTCCCTGAAGCTAAATACAGTAGTGCCTCTGAAATGTTCGGGTCATCTAGCAATAAGCTCACATATCATCACAGTCCAGAAGACACAAACACACACACACACACACACACAAAAACACATGCATCTACTAAAGCATCAACAAATTACTTACCATTGAAGCATGGCTCATTAAAAAGAACATAAATACTTCCATGCACTGGCATTAAGGCTAGGGATTTACATACAATAAATTGCGTAAGTCATGCCAGAAGCAGATTATGTAGATTTGATCAACAGTTCATTGGTATCTAGGTTCTGGCTACCCGGAGTGAGGTATTTTTTTTTATTTGTGTCAAGTCTATCTATGTGAATGCCAGGTTATTAACTACAATATGTGGGATGACTATAGGAGAATAGAAGAGAATAGAATAGAACACAGAAGCATGGGCAGTACAGTGACCCATGAACTTGGACCATTATTGATCTTTTGTGCAGCCATTAAGCTCAATAATTCAGCATTCCTGCACCTTGAACAAATTGCAGTATCTGGCTGACAGAGATGTCTTCAAAGTCACCTGGTTTCATAAAATGATGCTTGAATCTTTTTGTGGCCAAAGCCTTACAGTCATGAAGAATGTGTGAGGTCATTTCAGGTGGCTTCTTGCATCTATCACACTTGGGACTGTATAACAACCTCGGTTTAAAGAGGTGTCCTTTTAAATGACAGTGTCCTGTTAACAACCCTGTCATTATTCTTAGCTGGTGTCTGCTCAGATTGAGCAATTCCCCAGCTTTTTTCACAGAGGTTTTTTTTTTTTTTTTAAGAAAGCCCTTAATGTGCCTTGTCCATGTGTGGACTGATGCTCCTTGTTTTCTACTTGTCCAGTCCCTGATCACCCCCTCTGGCAACCTTTGCAGATACACCATGTGCAGGCTGATGTGCTGTTAGCAGATATGAAGAGTCTTGTCTGGTCAGCTCATCAGTTTTCTCATTTCCATCAATTTGAGTGTGTCCTGGCACCTATTCCAATTGGATCTTGTTATGTTCTGCCAATTTCACCATGGACTGATGGCAGTCCCAAAGTAATTTGGAATTTCATCTGGAACCTCTCAAAGGCCTTGATGGCTGCCTGTCTGTCAGAAAAAAATAGATGTTCCTACCTGTGTACCTCTTCTATATTCTCCATTATACGTACCTTAATGGCGTATATTTCGGCCTGAAATTCCATGGTATGGAGCCCAAGATTTTAACTGTGCCCCCTTCTCAAACCCCATCTATACAACCAGCACCAGTGACTTTTTTGGTCCTGGACCTGGCCACATGCCAGACCATGCCCCCTTTGTTGTCTGGATTGAACCCATTCTGATATCCACATTTCTCAGGGAACTTGACCATACATGGCTTGTGGTATGCATAATTCTGAAGCATCCTGTCTGACCCCATCTTACAGATGGGCTCACGCTTCATATCCTAAGAGTTTTTGGTGTGTGCTATGACTAAGTCCTGCTGTGTACTTACCATACTGTATATACAGAATGTAATTAAATTCATGTGACATGCTTCTCGGGAGGCTAAAAGAGATCAAAACAATGTATTACAAAACCAGAACCAATATCCAGAAATGCTTAGTTTGGTCACTGAACATGACAGCCTCTGAGCATGTTCATGGTTCTCTACTTATCAATCATTTGTTGAGCTGCAGAACCAAAATTAAGATTTCACAGTTGTAAGTTCTATTCTAAAATACGTTGTTTTGATTTCTATCCTCCCTAGCAACTGTTCAGGGGAATTATGTTATTCCCTGTGTACTGTTACATAATATAACTATATATATTCATGCATTATCAATTTTAAATAACCCATGACTGTGCATTGAACATTGAGGCATACTATGTTTATAATATAAGATACTTTTATACATTTATGTGCATTTGTTTGTTTTGTTACCATATCACATATTATCTTTACAGAATGTTTAAACATGTCTGATTTTGTTCTTTGTGTTTCAGGTGGCTAAATGCCATGGGAAAACATCTCATATAAGTGTGTTCACCCAAGTGCTGGCTATCTTTATATTGACTGAAGGAAGTGGAGGTAATATAAAAATTTTACATTTAATGGTCATGTTACTGAGCCTCGTAATAATATTATTAATACTGCTATTAAGTTGACAAGCATGCATAAAATCAATAAGGTGTACAAAATGATAGTTTGAAAAACTGAGGGATGAGACCACCTGGAGATCTAGATATACTTTATTTATTTGTGAATCATACATTTTTATTGTCTGCATTTCAGATTATGTAATGTTGAAAGTTACGATGACTAGTGAATGGTAAATTAGAAATAATGTGTAATGAAGCAGTTGTGGCCTGATTGAAGTACAGTCATGTTATTATACGGGAGAGACTGCGGTAAACCAGTGTAGTCAGGTACTCAGTCTCCTGCTTGAGATTAGAACCAAGCATGTCATAAGTACAAGCCATAACTGCCACTGCATGCATTATCTTGCTCAGTATATGGGCATAAATGGGAGAATGATATTCAGATAGATCTTGGAGAAAAATTATGTGATGGATTCAGCTGGCTACAAATGTTAGGCTTTTGTGACTGTACCAGTGAACATGTATGTTGTATCAAAGCAAGGAACTTCATGTATGAATTTTTCTGTATTTAGAGGCCCAAATGTGGTAAGTAATTGCTTTGTCACTATTTGTATTTCACTCGCTAGTACTGCTGTAGACGAAATGCCATTTTGTGACTTCAGAGCTAACTGCAGACCACTACAGTGATGTAGGACTACTGTTGTCGTCCTGCACTGCTATGGTGTCAGCAGAGATACCAGCAGCTCTAGAGGTGAGTGTCAGGCGAAATTGAGTGCATGCAGTGGAAACAAAGTCCCAATGGACCTAATGTCAGCTTACTTGCTCTAAGAATCTCTATCCCCTTTGTAACAGATGGCCTTTCTTCACTACTTTGTACCCTCAGCTTCAGTCTCTTGGCTTTCAGCTCTGACTGGCCAACTGACTGACCAACTGGTAAATAATCTTAAGGTGTGACATCCCCATTGTGCTTGTAAAATGCACAACAATAAGGCCATAGTCCATCAACACACAACTTTTATTTTAGCAAATCCAATAGCAGCTACATGTTTCAGCTGCACTAGCGAGGGTGAAACATGTAGCTGCTATGGGATTTTCTATAATAAAAGTTGTGTGCTGATGGACTACATATGGTCTTATTATTGTGTGAACTAACTAATTACCCACCCACCTACCTACATAACTAAATAACCAACCAACCAACTAACCAACAACAAAATTAACTAACTAACTACGTGGAGCATATCTCTTCTCAAGAAGATACTAGTTATTCAGCTAGTCAAGATATTCCCTGCCTTCTATGGAACCTATAGGTTCATTACAATGTTCACAATAGCCTGTCAATTGTCACACTTATGAACCTAATTAATCCAGTCCATGCCCTCCCAGCATATTTCTTTTAGATTCATTTTAATATTATCCTTCCATCTGTGCCTGTGTCTTAATAGTGGTTCAGGTCTTTAGCAATGTGGGAAATTTATAAATGGGAGAATAATAATTATGTGTATCTTAATGATGCATGTTGTGAGGCTCAGAAATGGATAACACTGGCTCAGGGTTACACCCACTGGTAGTCTTTGGTAGTAGCTGTGTTGAACCTTCGAACTATGTACCAGAAATTAGTTCATTTGTAACACATTTGTAAGGTGATGTCATTATGTTGTTTGTATGTATGTATGTATGTGTGTGTGTGTGTATATGTGTGTGTGTATGTATGTATGTACATATGTACGTATGTGTGTATGTATGTATGTGTGTGTGTGTATGTATGTATGTATGTACATATGTACGTATGTGTGTATGTATGCCTTGCAGTATTCCTGAATATAAATAGCATAGAGTAGAACTCCTGTAATCTGGATGGTGAAACTCTGGATGTCCTGATGCTTGAGCAGTTGAGGACAATAATCCCAAGTCTAGAAGTCCTCCAGAAAGGCCTCCATAAGTGCTCTACATTGGCCATTGTGCTGTCTCTTGACTCTCCTACTCCATTAACTTCTGCAGCTGTGGGGACTTCTCATCGACAATCTCCTGGTCCTTCAGCTTCCTTGCTAGTAACCGAAGAAACTCTAGGAAACATATAAAGGGACTCTGTCACCCCTCATCCAGCAGCTGAACAAGATATCCAAATGGAACACACCTCTGGTTAGTTGTGCAGCCAAAGTATAGGAGCAGTAACAAAAACTTACCTGTAGCAACTTATGTCAGTACAGGTGCTGTTGGATAATCTGGAACATTTGAAAATCCAGCACCTGTCTGGTCTCTTGGGAACCAGATTAGAAGGTCTAATGTATTTAGCTGCAAAATCATTTACTTTAATGTTTGACATTATGAGTGGCTGCTACTGTTTTATTTTACTTGCTCTGATCAGGATCTGGCATCATCAATTGCTGCAACTGGCAAAGCACGTGACTTCTGCAAGGTCTTGCCATCTGAGGCTGTCTGCTGGTTAGAGAAGAACTGCCCCAGTGTGGCTACCAAATTGCAGAGCTTTCTAGACAAGCATGGCCATCGCTGTATTAAAGAAGTAAGCTCTAAAACTGCAACACATTCTTTCACATCCTGTCAAAGAAATCAGCTGTCATACTGTGAAAATCTACACTTTGATTCTGACTTGGAATTCATTAAGGATCTTCATTTAATCTGCAGCATTTCTGCCTGACAATGTTTGGGAAGTTTAATTTGAAAGACATTGAAATAAGTTCCTATAACTTCTTGAAATTTGTTAGCATCCCATCCTTCCTAAAAGAAATTTCTGGTGGGTAATGAAACATTAAGTTTAAAAGCTTGGAACTACATTTGTTAATGTTTTATCTATGAGAGTAGTATATCTGCTAAGAATCTTTTTTGTTGCCAGTTTATATTCTTACATCTTCGTATAATTTTTATATGCCATTGCCACTGTATAACTGTTTTATAAATTCAGAATACAGTATCTGCATTTGGGAAAATAATGTGTTATGATTTCATTTTGAAAGATGCAGACAAAACTGAAAAAATTAGAGTTATTGTGTTCGCCTGCTTTCAATCCTTAAAAAGAAGAGTGTACTTATGACTTCACCATATTGTCTGCGTGTTTGTGTGTCTCTTGCACCAGTCAAACGATTTTTACAAAACTTGATTGTACATTATGCCATTGAAACCTATTCTAATGCATACTTTTTAATATCCTATAATTAGCAATAACAACATGGGGGGCCACAGACCAGTGAAGTGGGTATTAGGTTTCATGAGTTCTGTTTTTGAAATCCACAACAAGTGCCTTTGTTAGGATACACAGGAAACCTGGATAGACAATTCTTATTCCTCTTGGGAAACCTTCATGCAGGAATACCGGGGTGCTGATAAGTCCTTAGCCCGACCAGGAAGAAAACAAGCTCAGAAGCATGTCAGGGACGTGTGCGATTTCAACAACATTGAGACATGAGCTGTCATAAAGTTTTTTTTTCCCCCTGCAAGGCAAGGCACCAAAGGAAATTCACCCATTCTGAACGAAACATTAGCTTGTTTCCTTTCTTGTCAGGCTAAGGGCTTATCAGCACCCCTGTACAATGCCAGTGTTAAAATACAGGGAAACACAAGGACTGAGTGCAGATTTGTCAGCATGAGTATGCTAAGAATGAATGAAGTTACAGTTTGTATACTGTTTTTATATACAAAATGAGTGATTGCATACACTAATTATCTATCCATACAGTTTATTCACCTTGTAACAGCATTTACAGAGTAATAGATATTGGTGTATTTCTTCCAGTACAAAATTAGGTTTAATGAGTTGCTACCCAAAAGTTCCTGAAATTATTCTGGCTCAGCTTAATCACTTATTTAAATTTTTATTCACTTCTATCCCCTTTGAAGTAGTCCCCTTCTGCATTGATAGAGTGATTCCAGTGGACTTTCCATGGTTGGAAGCACTGCTGGAAGTCATTTTGTGTCAGCGTCTTCATCATGTCCTGTGATTCAGTCTGGATCTCTTCAGTGCTGTCAAAACATTGCCACTGGAGCTTCAATATCATCTTCAGGAATAGACAAAAATCACAGAGGGTGATGTCTGTTGAGTAGGGAGGGTGGGGGATGACAGTCGTGTTTGTGGAAACCAACAAGTGCTGCACAAAGAGTGATGCGTGAGCCGGAGCATTCTCATGATGCAGGGTCCAGGAGTTGTTGCACCACTTGTCTGGAAGTTCGCGCCGGATGTTTTTCCTCAGTCGCCTCAGAACATTGCAATAGAATTTTCCATTCACTGTCTGTCCTTTATGCACAATGCCTTCAATGTCAAAAAAACAAATAAGCAGTGATTTGACATTGCTCCAAAATTGTCTTGGTTTCTTCACTTGCTTAGGTTTGTGTTTGGCCTAGGGCATTACCACCAAATGCTTCTTTAAGCATTTTGTATGTTTCCACTTGCAAAATTTGAAGCACAATTTTATGCAAATCTGTTGCTTCTTCACATCAGTCATTTTAGCAGGTCAGTATGATTGCAAAACAGCACTAACACGACATCAAAATAATGAACAGAAAAAACACACACGCCCACACAGCACAATGCCACATGGCAGACTGATTCACAAAGGGTACAGCTTGTAACAACTAGCAGCGCACAACTGTACTATAGGCGGTTTTCTCACAGCATTCAAATTTCGGGGACTTGTGGGTAGCACCTCCTATTTTATATACAATTTCAGATTTGACTAACAGATATCAAACCTACATACTTTACTGCTGTTGTTGAAACATTTATAGCAGGCAAGTAAGCATACACACCTGTTTGAATCAAGTGATTTGGAAATTTCATGCCCTTGCTGCAGGCATTATTTCATGTGACTGGTATTATATTGTCTATTGCAACAAAATAGTAATCATCAGAAAATTGAATATTGATAATAAAATTATAGAACTGATTTTATGGCATGTCAGAAGCAGAGAATCTAGTCAGAATAAATGACAGATGATGTGGACATCACTTCTGACTTCACGTGAGGTGGAGAAAGTCACTGTCTTTTTGTCAGTTATGAGTAAACCATTGTTTTATATACATGTATTCATAACAGCCATTACCTTGTGAAATGGCTGACATTACAGATAAGCATCTGCTCATTGTGTTCCATGTGAAACTTGGGAAAATACTAGTATAAACCTACAGTATTCTGAAATTGGCAGTTTGAGAATGAACTTGTGGCTCAATTAGAAGACCCAAATGATTTTTATAACTTTGAAATGAACAGGATTTCTATTAAAGATGATTCATAACAGTAGTCGGTGAGGTCTGAATGTTCGGAAACAGTGAAGAGGTAGTATGAAATGGAAGGAGGATAAAAACAAATGTTGGGTTGGTTAGGTGTTGTATCATAATGTTGAATGAATTTGCTTGGTGCTACCCATAAGGGAATCCTTGACAAAGCACAAAATTCTACTGGTACTGTGTCCATCTTGACACTTTTATGTTCCACAAACTTGAAAGTATCCAAAGAGAACAATTTTCAGGAACTGCCAAAAATCATCCAGATCGTGACACAGGAACATCACAGAAGTGCAGATAAAATTAGTTAATATGTTTGATATTCAGGTAGAAGAAACTTGTAGCTGTAGAATTTTATGATTTACCCTTTTAAAGGTTACATAACAAATGTTTGTAGACATGTCATTATTATATATCATTTGCTGGTAGTTTGAATTGATGAACGAGACATGGGAAATGAACCCTGAGATCCTGATGCAGACTATGCAAACAGCACTGAAAAATTCAGCTGCAGACAAGTTTCAGAAAACAGCCAAAAAACATGTCACAGCTAACGAATTACTGTTGCAGCTGAAGTCAGTGAAGAAAAATAGCACCAGGTGAGCAAAAACTGTTGGAAATTGCAGGATTAGTTTCTGTGAGGTCTCATGTTTCATTTGGTGAGCACAGTTGGATGGAAATAATGACAAGGGGGTAACCTTCTAGCAGTTACAGAACTTCACTTATCCTAGAAAAATGTTATTGATATTTAACATAAATTATGAATTACAAAATATGTTAAATAATATAACTTAATTATTATGCTGGACACCTTCCTTTTTAGTTCAGTGCCAAAACAAAAAGTAAAGTGAAGGCAAATGCATTTAGTGGATGCCACAAGTTTGTCTTTAATAATTTCTGTGAAATTGTTCATTATGCAATCAAATTACTGATAGCATTCTCTAACTCTGTGATATGTCCAACAAAAATGTCCCGCATGCCAGTGTAACACCATTGCTCACATATTAGGTGTACAAATACAGGTAAAATTTGACATTGGTTTCTCCTATATATTATGAACAACCCTAAAATACCTGGTTATGTCTGTGTGTCTGAATCCAAGCAGTAGAATCATAAAATAATAATGGTGTGTGAAATGTTATTTTTGCTTCATAACCCAGAAGCACAAGGCTGATAGATATGTTGCTTCTTCCTGTGTGCAAAGTAAAATATGCACAATACATGAAATGTTGCCCCTTTGCATGCCATGAAGGCATATGGAGGAGTGGAGGTACAGCTGTACTCATTAACCTCAACACTAGATGGAGGTGAGTGGTTGACTTCATGCTTTATCCAATTTACCCCCAAGAAAGAGCCCCTCATACCCATTCAGTAGGAGGCTGAGTGGAGTCCAGAGCTGGTCAGGACACTTTGGAGAAGAGATAAATTCATAATTCCTTGGTTGTCCACCCCATAGCATAGTCTCATGCCACATTTTCTATCCCACCTCCTGTACATGAAATACATTTAAAGATTAAAATTTGGGCCCAAGTTCACATTATGTATTTTGTTGTAGGTACAGATAGAGCAATATATTCTACTGTTAAAAGGAATTTTGATGTATAGTCTTAACACCCTTGAAATTTTTTATTATGCTCAGTCTGACCTTTGTAAATTCATGTTTAGGTCACATTTCAATCATAAATTCTGAGTGTTCAAATTAAAGAGAGTGGTGGTTCATATTGTGTTCAAGTAAAGTAACCTTGTAGTGGATTGCGTATTACAGTTAGTTCATTATATACAAAATCGTATTCCTGTCCAATAACTTCTGAATTTGATGGTTTTTAAATGCAAGAAAGGTAACTAGATAAAGGTATCAGAATATAGATAAAAACTAAAATGTTAGAATCCATAGAACTGTTCATAAGTATGAAATTTGGACTGATGTGTGCATAGAAGATTACTTTCTAAATTCTAAAAAGTCATAATTCTTGCCATTATACCAGCAGATACCTTACATAATATATTATCTCCGTTTCCCAAAAGTGCTTCCTATACCCCACAAAATTTCCTTCCTTCCCTTCTTACCTGTATTGACTCAAGCTGGCCTGTGATGGACAAGTGCTTGGAGCTATTTGCAAGTGTCTGCCTCCTCTGTATTGGTATTTTAGCATTCTTTAAACATTTACAAGATTCCAGTTTTTGAGTGTTTCAGTTCTCTTCAGTATTATTGTAACAGTTCTGTTGTGCCATAATTGTGTTCATTGGTTATATAATGTATATATATATATATATAGTTTACAGTTTTAATGACTGGAGTAGAGGAAAATTATTGAAATATGTTCTGTTTGAGGTAGGGGGAATTATTTGGAAAGCAATTAATGAACTGGTTGCTATGGGTGAAGTTCTTATTATGATTAGTAATTAAGAATATAGTATGACAAAAATTGGAAACATAGTTTGCATATAAATAAAGTTGCCCTGTTGCTGTCATAGGTTTTCAGCCATGTTCAAGTTAGTTAAAAACCAGCATTTTTAAGAGACCATGATGATGGTCATGTGTGACATCATCTCTCATGATGGAGATAGTACAGGTTTCCAAAACATTGTTTTTTGACCCTTTTTGATGTGGGTGATGACCTGAAAACATTTTAAATTGTATGGCTGCTTTGAAAGCTCCAAATAATACATGATATGTATTGTATGTTAAAGTGATGATGTGGTGTTTTAGCAATGTGTGTCACATATTGAGGTGATGATGAGTTTTCAGATTCAAACTGCAATTTTGCACAAGTTTTATCTGTACACAGGATGGTTCTGAGATCATTACTGCCACTCTGTCGCAGCTCAGTGTTGGCTCGAGAAGCTAGTAAAGACTACTATATCACTGTAACCCACCGATTAAGATTAGCATACCGGCACTTAGCACAACTCATGGTGAAAGAGGGACGCATACCAGAAGCTGAGCTTTTATTCTACTTCACTCACTATGAGTTGGGAGTGCTCTTGAAAACAAGGGACCCTGTTATTATAAATAAGTAAGTTCATCCTGGTATATCTTTAAATTCTGATTAACCTTAAGAGATAGGTGTTCAAGTAGGATGTGACACTGTCATGATGTATCCTTTAGATCAACATTCACAATCACCTTGTCATACACATTTAATTTTACAACACTAAATTTTCATATAGTGTGATACAGTTGAGTGAATAAAAGTCTAGAAGTCCAATGTATTTAATGCCAAGGGCTGAACTCTGCTCTGGGTTAAAATGGATCTTTTAATAAATCCCATTTCTTTAAGACTCAATTTAATATTAATTTTCTTTTTATGACTTATTTCTGCTTTTTCACTTGCCATGCAGTTCCATGCCAGGTCCATGTCATATTTGTCCTACCAAACAGTTTGGTGTAATATTAAATATATCTATCAGTATTGTCAATCACAACAAACACACAATGTGTGAATAAATTTATTACATGATAACTAGTTTCGACCCTAGACTCGGTTCATCATCAGGCCATGATACAAGAATGTGAACATACACAGACACTATTAACCATAAGTTGGAAATCACCCTCTTTGCCAGTTGCATAGTTTCTTTTTTAGATTCTTGTATGGATGGATAAGCACTTGATTTGCGCAAATAAACTTTATATGAAACATCCCCTTTGGTGTAACAATCATAATATCTACAAAAATTGTCAATCACAACCAACACACCTGAATCTAGGGTCAAAACTAGTTGCCACCTAATAGAGTTTTTCTCATAGTGTCCATTGGTTTGATTGACAATATTGATAGATTTTATGATTGTTACACCAACTGGGATATTTCATTTAAAGCAATAATATTGCTTTATGTGAGGGTCATCCAACATGTGGCCCATCTGAAATCTTTAGCAAACAATTTTCTTATCTAATTAGCTAGCTCATTTGGAGTATTGGGCCAGTAGAGTCTAGCAACCTGCCACTGTTTCTTTATTACTGATAAGGACAAGCTATACTTCCCTGTTGTTATAAATTAAAAACTCATTCCAGCCACACACACACACACGACTTTGTGATCATTTAACCCACTGTTTACAACAATTTGGACACCCTTGCTCTGGACTAATATTTGGGATATGCTTCATTTCAATCATGCTGAAGCTGTCCACTATTCTGACCAAGTCTTATCTTTTGGTTATTTTAGTCTCTCCTGTACAGTGCATTAAGGTGTGCCATCACTGGTTACTTTGAAGTCCTTACCTACTCTCTTATACTGTATAGTGCTATATGACAATAGTTGAAATATCACTGTTATATAACCAAAGGAAAACAATAATTATTGCGATGTTTCTTGTATTGTGAGTTGTATCACACTGCGTGATCTTTTATGCTGGCACAAAAATCATTAGATGGTGAAATGCAAGTACACTTGCTGGGAAGGGACAAAATAGATACTGCCTTAAAAGCAGTTGCAGAAAAGTGAACTATAGTGTGTGTGCCCATGCACACACATATATGCATACTCTCTCACTTTCTCTCACCAACAAGCCTAACCTTAATTACTAGTAATAGAAGTGTACCGCATAAATTATGAAGCATGTGGTACTGCAGTTTTCTCCATTCTACTCTGAGTTCACTTCTGTCATTCCCGGTATCACCCACGTCACATTCATTTTCAATGTTTTTGACATATGTTTGCACTCAGAGTAAGAGCACATGCCTCAGCATGTTAAAAAACAACAGCCAATATAATAAAAGGCTTGTGCAATTGATTTTTGCAGGGCAATTAAACGCAGGAGGTTTGAACCTGAGTGGAAGCAGCTTGTGTTTCCAGAGTTAGTCAGAGGCATGCCAACTCCTCTATCTGTAAGTGACAGAAATGAAGTACACCAGTCATTGTGATCATGAGTGATTCCCTGTCTGTACAGTGAAAGCCACAACACCCTCATCACATTCAGTAACTCTACTTCCCAGACTTTACTTCCCCTCATTTAGTGCACCCTGAGTCAACTTACATGATTTTCATATGACATGTCCTGTTTAAGACAGGGCTGTTTTTATTAACTGTCCAGTAATTTTGAATAACCAAGTGAGAGTAGAGTGAAGACTGGCTCAAGCAGAGCTCATCCTCCCTCTATATGTTTTTGGAATGGAGCTCCATCTCAGTGAGCTGCTAGATATGGCCATAGTATCTGAATTTTATGGAGAGGAAATTGATATTCTGGAGTTGGGTCCAGCACTGTGTTGGCCACAGCTGATTTACCTGGATACACTAAATGGATGTGCATATGGTGCTCGGTGACCGTGGTCTCATTGGAACAGTCGGTTTGTCTAAAGAATACTTTATCACATTCATAGGAATTACTATACATCCTTCACAGAAGGAAGGGAACTGGAAATTTTGCTTAATGTGAGGTTGAGACAGAATTTTGCTCATGCAAATCATTTATCACTTTTCAGGCTCAGGTTTTACTTACAAATTCTATGTGCTTAGCTTTCCTGTATCAGCCTACCATTCTCCTATTTCTCCTGCAGCTACCCTTCTTTTTTCCTGATATTTGTACTTTGATTTTATTTATTGGTTGTGTTTACATTTTTTGTATGTATTATTATATATTACTTTTTTATTTACCCATGGTATTTCTTCCTTACTTTTTTTTCTGTTTCCCTTAATGGTTCTGCTATTCATTCCAGTCAGAAATAGTCCCTACTAGTGCTCTACTCTGGCCCAGCCTAACCCTGTATTCACTTGTCTTTTTTTCCTTGCGGCTGTAATTTTGTATTTGGACTTCAAAAATGTAGGTTCTCTCAGCAGTGCTTGGGAATAGGGGTGTTTGTGATCTTTACAGTTTGAATCCAAGGAGACATTGAGAGGACCCACGACTTCAGGAGTTCGCCTGCAAGGAACATCAGTTTACCCTGGCACAGTGATCGGGCGAGCATGTGTAGTAGTAAACCTTGAGCAGATAGGAGAGTTGAGAAATGGTGACATTCTCATTACATGCAGTACTGATGTTGGCTGGAGCCCATATTTTCCTCTTGTTGGAGGAGTTGTCACTGAACTTGGTGGCCTCATCTCACATGGTGAATATGCCAGATTTATCACTGTCTGTGGTTATAGAGCTGTACTGTGTATCATCTGCTGAATTTCTTTTATAGTCAAATGTTTGAGTGTTGTGAGTGGAAGCATTTGTGGCCTATTTTAAGACACTATGCAAGCTGGTACATGGAGGGAACAAAGGAAGAAATGTTAATCTGTCACTATAATCATTCCCCAACTTGGAATCAAATCCAAAGTATTGTCTAGGCTCACAGAATGAGTGTGTTATTCTGTATACTCCCTCACTTCATTTATGGTATATAAACACATAAACAAAACAAGAAAGAGAAGGACATGACATTTGTCCCACTTGCTGCCTGGAATGGACTGGGGGAGGAAACAAATGAAATTTTAATTAACTTGTAATTTGTATTGTGGGGCACAAAAATAAATTTTGTTATGATAATACTGATTTCCTTTTTATTGTTAATTTGGGGCTGTATTTCTTGATATGCCCATGATAGATCCTTCTAATTAAGTTATAACTTTTTATCTTTTTTATTCAGAAAATATTATTTCACAGTTGGATATTTGAATTTTTAATAACTAACACCATGCAGTCTTATTGAGGATCTAGGAGCCAGTCATGACAGTCCTCTACTTTTATGGGACACAAAATCCCATTTTTTTATTCACAAGAACCAGACACTGGATCCTGCATCCATTCCTCATTTCACTCTGTATTTCCTTAAATTATATCTTAACACTGTCCTCATGTTCATTTTGGCATTTTTGAAATAGTTTCTTGCTTCAGATTTCTACCTAAAACGTAAGTATTCATTTCTCATTTCTTCCCCCTCCCCTAATATTGCAAGTAGAATTAACATTCATTAACTAAATTGCTCCTGATACTCTGTTTTGTCAACTGTATAACCTTACTTCTTGTTTCATTTCATGTCTGTTATTTTTCTCAGAATCAGTCTATGTCAAATTTGTGGTGGACTAAATAGGACTCGGGTAGATAATTCTCCAAGTGTATAATTCATTTTTCCTCTGTCAGTTATAATTCCACCAATTTTTCACATTCTCTGACTCTGAAGAATATGAGAGTCTTGAACAACCAGCATGCTGTAGCTATGTCAATATGTACGTGTAATTAGCATCTCACTTCTGTTCTGGTACTTCACTGGACTCAGTATAAAGGAGTTAATAATTGAAATGTAAAACACTGCAAAATTCTGTTAATTCAACTCGCAAAGGACCAGACAGGAGCCAACTTATCAATTACTCCAAATTATCAGAAGGAAACTGTACTGACCTAAGTACTTACAGGTACTTTTTTGTTTGTGCTCATATTTGGTGTGTACAACTGATCAGAGTAGTATTCCATTTGGATATCTCCTTCATCTGCTGGTTCAAGGTCATCACGGCCTTCTTCTATGTTTTATGGAGTCTTCATAGCTGAAGAAATTGATGGAATAAGAAAATATTGGTCAGCAGACACCACAACTGTTGAAATACAGACACTTGGAGGCTTTTTTGAACATGTCCCAAAGATATGCCTTTTTCATGCATTTTTTGGTAAAAAAAGAAACTTTCGGTTTTGGGACCACAATTCTCCAGTGCCAGATAATCCAGATTATTAGGATTACTGGATTATCAGATGCCAGATTACAGGAATTTTGTTGTGATATATATATTGTATTTTCAGGTGCAGTTGTGGCTCGTGAATATGGTCTTCCATGTGTTGTTGGTTGTCAGAATGCTACAAGAATCTTCTCAACAGGTCTGTATGCAAGCATGGCCCATCCTTAAAGGCTAAAGGGGCCAAGCCCCTCTCAGCATTTAACACTTTGATGCATGAAAAGTAATATAATGAATTTGTAATTTGTTTGCATTCTGTCAAGGATAACAAGATTCTTCAAAACCCCTTTCAAGGTGGTTAGATTACAGGCACTTAAGGACAGTGTTAACTCATCAGTCCTAACATAGCACAGCTCTCCATTGCTCTGGCAATCACTAGGTGTCATGCCTTCCACATTCCCAGTAGGACCAGCATATTCAGGGCTAATAAGCAATTTATAAAGGTTGTGTCTGTGTGTGCACAAAGTCTCCTACTTTTCTACACTCTGGGATTCTCAGCCATGTGCTTGTGAGCTCCTTTTTGACCCTCAAAGGGCTTGTTGGATGCCTAGAAGAATTGTAAAATATCACTGTAATTTTTAATTGCTTCCTGATTATCAGGGAGATGTTGCAATTTCCACTGTGTAAACTGAACCATTATCATGGAGTTCCAGATGGGGTTAGGCATTTATTTTAATTAATTACAGGAGGTTAATGTAATTCACGCTGTACTTTTTTTTTTGTCACACAGCAGCACATCTTGGGCATAGAATAATAGAGAGATATTTCAAGTGTTAAACCAAACTCAGATGAAATCCACCTGAAATGACAGCCAGTGAATATAGCTATATCACAGTTGAGTTAGAATGATATTTTGTAATCATGTGAAGCAAAATATATGTACCATGTGTTTTTCTCTGCAAATACTGTTCCTTATTAAGGAAGAAAATGATATGTGTTGTTGTTTTAGGGGACATGGTTCTCTTGGTGGGAGCCATGGGAACGATAGAGAAGATTGAGGAGTGTGGAATGACTGAGACTTAGTCAGAAGCCGTGTCACTAAAGTCAGCACAGGCAGAAACTGACGTGAAGGAAGGTATTTTAAATTTGCACACGTGGTAATGACATATTCCTTGTCTTCCAACATCTGATATATGACCACATGAATGGCACATTTTAGGATCATCTGTAAAGCAAATAGTGAACAGCCCTGCCATGTTTGTCCACTGTTCTATCTTCCCACATGGAACAGTGCTTCTCCTGGACAGATATTCAAGAAATACCATGTTTGGGATTTTCACAAATTTTGTTGACACATTCTGATTTTGGTTACAGTTGGACAAAAAAGATGCTGTACATAAAGACCGAAACACATATATGTAATCAGTCTTTACAATGGAGACAGACTGTGTTTTGTATGAGGTACAACATGTGTCCCAAAAAAACTGACACTCTAAATGTCATGCCTTTAATGAGCCAGGTACAGGAAACAGGGTGTTTGGGTCAAGCCAAAAGAAGTACATGAAACTTGATCCTGTGAGAAATAAAAAAAAATATGAAATTTGGACATTTGCAAGATGAGTACAAACTGAAGAGCTCAGAGAAACAGTTGACAACCTAAACATAACAAAATTCCATACAAATAACAAGAAAGAGAGGAACAATAGGGACAATAAAAAAATTGAAAGTACCAAAAGTTTTATGCCCTTAGCACATTGCCTAACTTGTTTACCTCCACACTCTGTAATTCTGAGATTTATTAAAGGACTCATTGATAAATCAAACAGCTATCAAGATGAACTTCTTGACCTTTCACAAATAGTTTGTAACATTACAGTCCTTAAAATGTGGTTTACATTCCACACAATGTACAGTTTAAAGATGGATAAGGGAATTTTTATTAATTTCAAGGGGTTATCCAGTTGTAATTTTCAAGGAAGTGACAGAATAGAAATATATACTGTGCACCTGGGTAAGTTGACCCAGATAATTTGATCCTTTATTTACCCACCTCTTCTTTTCTCTTTTGACACTTAATTTCTATATAAGAAAAAAGTTTTTTTTTTGTTATATTGGCATGATTCATTGATTACTGAGTGACCTAATGCTGACACATATGGCTTACACAGGAATATTTTGAGTACCTATAGGGTGTTGCATCAGTATGGTAGCATTTCCATTACCATTTTTACCATACATACTTGTATTGTATCCAGGTTTGTGCTTCTGGAGCTATTACATTATAGCCATAGCCTGTGATTTTGAGGTTCATTTTGCAGTGATCAAATATATGATGAAGTTACACGTGTCTCTTTGATCATGCTCATCAAGAGAGTGAAGTTTTAAGATAAAAAAATCTGTTTCCAAAAATGGATTTTGAATTGTGCTTTTCCTGTGAGATGTGCATTTGTGATCAATTATTTTGATTGTTGTGGGTGAATTTAAGGAATGGCATCTTTTTTATTGCTACTAGAGCAGGAAATGTATAGCTACATGACATTATTAATTTTAAGAGTTATGTTTTGGGAAGGTGTTTAAACTATTTGTACCTATTAAATGTTAATAAAGTAGGTGATGTCATAATGCCCCTTTATTCACAGGTTCCTGTAGTCATGTAACACATGTATGCTGCCAAATTCAGAATAATGATTATCAGGTATGCCAAAACAACATAACCCTGTGCAGTGTCAAGAAAATACATTATTTGAAGTATGGGGATACAAGGAAGAATAATTACTATGTACAAGTTTTTTCAGAGAAGCATTCTGTGAACTTGAAATGGGACATTATGAAGAGATTGGACACAAACTTCTTATGTTTGTTACTGATACTCCTATGTATGAATTTCATTTCCACATACCTGCAACAGATTTGAACTCCAGAAATCACCTTGGTGTTCCATGCCTTTACCTATTACCATTATTTTGCAGAATGCTTTTTTGCATACACAGATTACAACAATGTTGATACTAGTTGACACTTTAAAAGGTACATACCACATCATTTTTAATATGATTCCATTTCTATGCCTTGATTCCATATGTGGCCTCTTTCAGTGCAGTTTAACAACTACATATTTTTAATCTTGATTGCTTAAAACAAAATGGTGACTGTGTGTCACCTGTAACATTAGGGACCTCAATTTTGCCACACATCATGTATCACTTTGCATGTCAAGACAGCATATGGGGAGTGGAGAAACAGTTGCATTCATTTTTAACCTCCCAGTATAAGGAGGTCAGTGGTCACCTTCATGATGCAACTAATTTACTGTCAGGGAAAGAGACCTGGTACTGATTACATAGGAGCGTGGGCAGGCCCCATATCTGGTCTGGACGTTTTAGCAAAGAGAAACGTTTCATGCCACTGCTGCAGGTGTATTTATGTGTTACACACATTAATTCTCATTATAGACAGTAATTATTGCCCTATACAAAATTAGCTGGTTACTATCTCTATTGGAGGCAGACTGTGTTCTCTGTGATGTAGGAAGTGCAGCATGCATGAGATTTGGTACTTGGAATATTAGGAGCCTGTATAGGGCAGGTTCACTTACAGCAACGGCCAGGGAAATTAAGAAGATATGAATCAGATTTAGTGGGTGTACAGGAGGTTAGGTGGGACAAAGTGGGCATGTTAAGGGGATTATAATTTTTTCTATGGAAAGGTAAACGAAAATTATCAATTGGGAACAGGATTTTTTGTACACCACAGAATAGTATCAACAGTTAAGAGTGTAGAGTTTGTTAGCGATATGGTATCATATACAGATCAGACAGGTCGCTGGTGTAATATCATAGATCTGAATGTGCATGGACCAAGTAAGGAGAAAAGGGATGATTCAAAAGACAGTTTTTATGAGGAATTAGAGGCTTTTTTAATCATTTTCCAAAGTATCATATGAAAATACTTTTAGATTTTAATGTGAAAGTGGTAAAAGCAATCCCATTACATGCCTGGACAGGCCCTGAGGGTTCGAAGAGGTTGAAGCTCACAGATTTCAAGACAATCGGCACATGAAGGTGGTAAGGTTGTCAGCCCCATGCACCGGCTGCCTTAACGCTGCACGATATATTCCTGGTACTCATTTTTGTTAGAGGCTGAGTCGATCTCAGGGTCATAGTGCGGCTGGAAGGATTACATAAATGAAAAATTCCAATGACACCATCAGGAATCGAACCCGCGACCTTCCGGCTTGTAGCGCAGTGCCTCAACCAACTTCGCCACTGCGTACCCCAATGCAAAAGTGGGGAGTGAGAATATTTTCAAACCAACAAGAGGGAAGGAGAGACTAAATCAGGATAGTAATGATAATGGTGTTAGAATAGTAAATTTTGCCACATCAAAAAAACCTGGTTGTTAAGAGCATGATATTTTCGCACCAAAACATTCATAAGTACAACTGGACCTCTCCTGATGGGAAGACTCACAACCAGATTGATCACATATTGACAGGATAGGATATGAAATGACATTCGAGTATACTAGACGTATGAAGTTTCAAGGGAGCTGACTTTGATAACTAATCACTATCTGGTGGTTGCAAAAGTTAGGGAAAGACTGGCAGTAAGTAAACAAGAAGCACAGAAGTTTGATGGGGAAAGATTTAATCTCAGGAAGCTAAATGAGCTGGAGGGCAGTATCAGATTGAGCTTTCATACAGGTTTGCAGCTTTGGAGAACTTAAGTGATGGTGAGGACACAAAGAGGCTTGGGAGAATATTAAAGAGAACATCAAAACCTCAGCTAACTAGACCCTCTGCAGTGCCCTAACATAACATGTTATTGTTGTGACAGTAAACTGACTGAACTGATGAGTGGAAGACAGATATAAATATGAAACTACAATACACAAAAATTATATGCATTTCCTTACAATGAGCTTCTTGTCCTACACTGCACTGACCAGTTCGAGGAAAGACCGTTTCTGTTCCTTCACCTACTCACATTTTGCATTCCAACAAGGAATGTGACCTCTAAGAAGTCAACCATTCAAGAAATAGAAAAAACGTGACGAAATAGGGCAATATACTTACATACGGTCTGCTTCAACTTTAATACCACACCACACCAAATATACAGCAGCAGATTTCTGAAATAAATACTTTCAGAAACTAAAATATAAAGTGAAAATGAACATTAAATGGCTCATAAACTAATCCGTATAAATATACTTGGAATGTTTCAAAACTATGGGATCAGGTAGATGGATTCTTTGTTAGAGTATATGCTTTATATGAACTTTCCAGCTTTCAAACTGTAGGAAATACAATGGATAATATAAAAAAAAAAAGTGCAGTAATGGGCATTTAAAACAAAAAAGCCTTGGCTTCTAGTAATTTGGAATTTAATGGCATTATGCTAAAAGTTAAATACTGGTGTATAAAAATGTTAAAAATATGGGGAGTTGTCATTACAGGTGTCATGCCTGTTGAAATATCTAATATCTAGACAAATGAATACTAATGATCAATGCTGCTTGGCAGATTGTAGTATCCTAAGCATTCGGCAAACAAAAACTCTGGATTAATTAATGAAAAACTCTTCCTGTTAGTTATATAAAATTAATTACCAAAATAATACATTCTTAATGAATTCAGAGAAAAATACATATTTCACACAGCACATATCATTCATAAGATTCTTTAAAATAAAACACCAGAAATTTATGGATCACTATGTTGTTAATGTTTTTGACTAGAAAAGATTTGGATATTTGTGTCCTGAGCCTCGGAATTTAAGACTTACCCAATTTTCTCTTTCTGATATCTAAAATTATTTGCACAGTCTCATCAAGTAATGAATCCAGTATCCCTAAAGTTATTTCATTTTTCACAGTCACTTCGTCTTCATCATAACAGGTCCATGCAGATTCTTCCTCATGAGATTCTTTCATCAGGATTTCATCCACATAGTCTCTCTTCTTACGACTCCATCGAATAACAAGTTTCTCTTTACGTGCTCTAGGTGCAAAGCCAAACAGACCAAGCACTTGCTTCAAGACCACTTCTTGTAACATCTCCCTGGATCTTGGGAGTGGTTTATTTCTCTTATGTAAGAAGGCAGGCCAGTCCCATGGTGCACATGGCTTCTCCCTAACCAAATCATAAGTTTCTTTTATGATGTCTTTTGTTAAATCAAACACCAGTTTCTTAAATATCCTTCTGCTGGTACTTTTAATGTCCGTGCCATTATCACTGTAAAATTCAGATGGCACTTCTGCTTGCCCTACATCGCCACCTGTTGCCTGCAGATCATATAAGTAACTGGTTACTATCACAGTCAGCGAAGAGAGTTCATCTGCTGTGAAAGGAATGAAATGGGGTTCTTGATCAGTTGCGAGATCAAGCTTGCATGGTGCTGCAGAACTTCTGACACTCTGTCCTGGTGGTGTGTATGGAGGAGGCGGTTTGTTTGGGATCTCTCGAATGTAGAAATATGGCAGTTGTTCCTGTGCTTGTTCAAGCTCCTGAATCTGTGGAAGTGAAAGTACAGACATTTCAAATGACCAGGGCCTGAAGAAACTTGCACACTATGTTTCATATGTTTCTTATATACTGCGCATGATCACGCTGATAATAAATCTGAAGAACTGGTTATCACTAACCTCTTGCTCAATTTGCAGCTGCTGTAGCCGAAGCTCCTCTGCTTCTCGTCTTGTATGACCAAGGCCATAATCTTCATCAAACCATTCATTCTCTGGACCTTCTAGCCCTCCATTTGCAATTTCTAATTCCACCTACAATATAAAACATACACCTTCTACAATGATACAACAGTATGTAATGGAAAATCAACTTCTATCAATAAGTACTGAACTTCCTATCTCAACAGGGTTACAATATTTCTTGTAACATGGATTTGCTGAAAAATGTATGAATTACTTTTTCTGAAAATATAAAATGTCTGCAGATGTAAATTACACACTGTTTTCACTACATGAGATTTTAGCTTCTCACAGCAGTGTTGCCAAAGATTTGAGTCTCTGGGACATGACCTTGTGTCACTCCATGTTAGGAGCCACTGACCCATTGATACAGCATCACATCCTGGAAGACTCAAAACCCTCTGTTTTCACTACCATCTCACAGAAGAAACATAAACACATTACAGTACAGCATTGTAAAACAGAAATGGGACATCTGATTTCCTAGAGGAAGCACTGCTGGAAGGAAAAAAACAGCCCATACAGCAACACACTCTATCAATGCCAAATGTAAACACACCATCTTGTGTTGCCAGAAACATTGTAGACCAAGAATCACCCAATGTCTTATATTTCAGTTGAGAAAAATCACCAACTTCCTGTTGAGCCTACTTTCGTACATTTGCCCTCTTCATTCTTAATGCTGCAGTTCTCACAGCCAGCAAACACAACCTTTTAAATCCACAAATGGTGACAGCCACAATTTTAACCATACAGATCATAGTGGTAACTATACATACGACCTGCTGAGACACTAAGAAACTCTCCATATTGCCTGTACAACATATTTTATAGTCCCAAATGATTCTCACAGGCAACACAAATTATTTGCCCAAACAGCTATAACCAACTGGTTGTAATGGTTGCAGACAGTGTCCTCTGTGAGGTGGTGACTGACACTTTATATGTATGTATGAGGTGATGATGAGCAGTGAGAGGTTAAATTAACTATAAAAATTTCGTTTTAGTGTGGCCATTTCCTGCTGTTAGTCTGAGACAGTGTTTCTAGTCAGTATAGGCCAACCACTCATTTCCTTCACAATTTGCTCTCTCTCTCTCCCCTCTCTGTCTCTGTCACATGCACATATGCACACAAACACACATTTACATCCATATGTAAAACATGCGAAAAAGAAGCATCCATAGCTGTCACAGAAACAACCATCAGCACTGAGCATAACAATACACATATCATACGTTTATATGATTATGCAACTGTGAAGGGTTACTTCTAAAATTACTTGTAACCAGCCGTTTAATGAGTCAAGACTGATGCTTCTATACCACTTCATACACATAAAGCCTCAGAGGTCTCAAAATTATGATTACATTTAACCCAGTTTGACCATGCAAGATAATTTGATGCCCTACCGTGTGCTGTGCTGCCAGGTCCTCTGTCACACCAATTACAGGCCTATCAAGATCCTCCTTGCTAGGTGAACCTGTTAGCAAAACAAGAACTTCACTGCAAACTGTTTAAAATATTATTTACTTAAAAAAAGATACTCTGTACATATGCCAAGTAAGTTGGAATTATGAGAAGGGACATGCAGAAATATGCTGACTAGATGGTCCACAAAATAATATTAGTGCCTATCTGGAATTAAGAAGGAAGAAAGGAGATGCCTACCTAATATAATACAATGTTGTGTTCAGCCCCCTCAGATTAAGAATGTCCTTATAATACAACATGGTGCTGTGTTCCTGAGTTAGGACCTCAGATTAAGAATGCTCTCCTAAAACAACATGTTGCTGTGTTCCTGAGT
>Ga0123352_10000622_pt1 | contig 43298 bp, 34 predicted proteins | sample TergutLab28metaG_FD_89700 | JGI IMG/M metagenome (GOLD analysis project Ga0123352, IMG submission 89700) | Labiotermes labralis P1 segment gut microbial communities from Petit-Saut dam, French Guiana - Lab288 P1 | ecosystem: Host-associated > Arthropoda: Insects > Digestive system > Gut ... | reverse complement strand
TCATCTATGTAAAATACAATAATTTAAGACCACATCGATACAATGGTGGCTTGCCACCAAGCGTTGCATTACGTGCAGCGTGAAACTATCAAATGGTGTTACAAAAACGCTTGACTAGGACAAAAAAACATATGCATTTAATGTTGACTTTTTCAATTGTTTAGACGGATTGATATGTAAATTGACATGAAAAAGTGGTATACTATACTAGTAGAAATAGATTCAAAAGGAGTGAAACATATGTATGATGTTGCAAATAAAACGGAAAACAAGAGTATAACATTCCTCTCAAATATTAATATGAAAAAAAATAAGACAATTAAATATATCGACCTCTTTGCCGGATTAGGTGGCATTCGAATTGGTTTTGAACAGGCGCTAGAATCTTTCGGTTTAAAAGGAGAAAGTGTATTTGTTTCTGAAATAAAGAACCACGCAATCGAAACATATAGCATAAACTTTAAAGAAACTTGCATAAATGGAGATATCACAAAGGTTGAAGCTGACTCTATTCCAGATTTTGATTACCTACTTGCTGGATTTCCATGCCAAGCATTTTCAAGTGCAGGAAATCGCCTAGGATTTGAAGATACCCGTGGGACGTTGTTCTTTGATGTGGCAAGAATCATAAGTAGAAAGAGACCAGTAGGTTTTATATTAGAGAATGTTGAGGGGCTTGTAACCCATGATAACGGCAAGACCTTAACCACTATAATTTCAACCCTTGAAGATTTAGGTTATCATGTAACCTATGGTGTCCTAGATGCTAGAGATTTTGGATTAGCCCAGGCACGGAGGCGGATATATATTGTTGGTAGTTTAAGTGCAGCTCCATCATTTGATTTCCCAGAGAATGAGAAAGTTATGTTGGAGAATATTATCGAAAAAGAAGTAAGTGGAAGCCATACAGTATTTACAGATAAATTGTTAAGTCACTTCAAGCTTGAGGAAGTGATTGGTAAACAGATTAAAGATAAGCGTGGTGGAGTGAATAATATCCACAGTTGGGATTTTGAATTAAAGGGCGTTGTTTCGGATGAACAGAAGGTGCTACTGGATCTCATGCTTAAACAAAGACGAAACAAAAAATGGGCTGATGTTATAGGAATTGACTGGATGGACGGAATGCCATTGACAGTGGAGATGATTTCCGAGTTCTATCAAAACGATAATTTGAAGGAAATGTTAGATGATTTGGTTGAAAAAGGTTATCTAGCATATGAATATCCAAAAAAACTTGTGGGTAAGAAACGTATTTATGATGAGACATTAGAAAAAGGCTACAACATTATTACGGGTAAACTTTCGTTTGAATTTAGTAAGATTTTGGATCCGAAGGGAGTAGCCCCTACCCTTGTCGCGACAGATGTATCAAAGCTAGCTATTCCAGTTGAAGATGGGATAAGAAAGCTTACAGTTCGGGAGGGGTTACGCTTGTTTGGCTTCCCAGAAGATTATGACCTAAGCTTCCTTAAAGAGCCAAAAGCATTTGACTTACTGGGAAATACAGTGTGTGTACCAGTCATAAGGGAAGTATCAAAGAAATTACTTGAAACTATTATTAGGTAGGCAGGAAGTTGCTGTGGGAGAGAAAGGTTGATGATGGAACTAAAGACACTTGATGATTTGTACCAAATTGCATTGGATGACATAAAAGGGAAAAAAGGATTGATTACCATTTCAATCGACAGCATACCAAAGGTAAGTAAATCAAACGATATTATTGGTAACTGTGTTCAAGAATGGATACCACAGTGGTTAGAAGATAAGGGCATTGATCTTGTCTCTAACTCACATACACAGGCTTTTCCTGATTTTACAGCACAAATAAATGGTAAAAGCTATGACATGGAAGTAAAATGTTGGAACTATAATAATGCACCAGCCTTCGATCTTGCAAATTTCGAGGGCTTTTACCGAGAAATTTATAAGGATCCTAGGAAGTTGAATGCCAAGTATTTGATATTCGGATACAGACCGACAACACACGGATTTGAAATCGTTGATATCTTCATGAAAAATATTTGGGAGATGACCTCACCGACACAAAAATATCCGATTGGTTTACAGAATAAGCAAGGTAGACCGTATGCACTACGCCCATATCCTTTTCATAATAATCCCAATCGTTGCTTTAAATCTAGATGGGATTTTGTTGTGGCAATCTGCCAAACAAGAATATTGTTTCCGCCGACAGAGGAAATAGTTGAGCCTGCTGATTGGATGGAGCAAGTTAGGACAAAATTTAAAGAGTTGACAGATGAGGACTTATAACTATTGTTATACTTTATTCCAAAAAATGCAATTGAATCACTTGTAGAAGACATTTGATTTCTTGAAGCCTGTGTTAATACAGATTATCGTTAGTTTTTAAATATTGGGGGAAGAATGGAAAAGAAACTTCAAATATTTGTTTCGTCGACATTTTTAGATCTTATTGATGAACGTCAATCGGCTGTAAAAGCGATTATTGATGCTGGCCATATTCCGGCTGGGATGGAGTTATTTAAGGCGAGCAATGAGAGTCAATTAGAAACAATTAAAAGATGGATAGATGAATCAGATATTTTTTTGCTTATATTGGGTGGACGATATGGCAGTATTGAAACTAAAACGGGAAAAAGTTATACACAATTAGAATATGAGTATGCACTAGAAAAAAACATTCCTATTTTTGCTGTTGTTCTAGAAGAGAAATGGTTACATATGAAAGCAAGTACTGAAGGAGCTGAGAAAATTTTTCAGAAATGTTTGGATTATGACAATTTCAGGATGTTAGTAGAATCCAAAATGGTGAAGTATGTTGAAGATTTAAAAGATATTATGATTGCTATTCATACAACGATAAAAGAATTTGAAAAGATGTATTCATTCTCAGGTTGGGTAAGAGGTGATTCGGTTTATGATCAAACCAAATTACTTTCAGAGAATAATAATCTGATGAAAGAAAATAATAAACTACAGAATCAGATTGATAAGCTTAAAACAAGTGAAAGAATAGGCGATTTTAGTTTTGATGAGATACTTTTTGTTTTAAAAGAAAAAGAAGTAACAATAGAATTTGAAGTAGGCGAGATTAGTAAAACTGTAACAAGAAAATATTTGGATGCTTTTTTGGCATTAAGAGATACTTTTGCGACTGGGATTACAAACCAAGTAGGAACTAAAGAAATGCTCAGGGAAGTATATTACAAAATATCTCCTTTTTTGATGAATTTTGGTTTACTTGAAAAGATTAAACTGACAGGTGTTAGGTATGAACGAATACAGCTTTCAAAACTTGGTATGAAATTTCTTGCATTGTATGATTTACGTATGAACAATAAAGACCAAATATGAGTTGATTTGGGAGAGCTTTAGAGATGGAAAATAAAACTGTGCTTTTCCTTTGTGAAAGACAGAGAGAAGGCTTTAAATCAGATTTAAGTAATATTAAGGAACTTTTCTTTGAGCGTGTGTATCCACCATTTTCAAAAGCTGAGCTTGAAGCCGAGCAGCTTAGAGATGAAATGTGGAATGATATAAATTGTAAAACGGTTTCAGATGAGAATGTTTCATTTGATCCGAGTGAGTTTATTGACTTCATTCAGGAGCAGGCATATTCTAAGTATGAAATTCTAAATCTTATGCGATATCGAACATTAGGAATGTGGATTTCGTGTATGTGTCAAGTTTGGGAACAACAGCTTTATACTTTCATAGTTCAGGAAGAGCGACATATGGGTTCTAAATTTTTGGATTCAGTAAAAAAACGAGGCTTTGGATTCGTAAAGGATGTTTTCGAATTGCACGGTCAAAACCTCGATAACATGAAATCGTGGAAAAAGCTTAATGAACTTCGATTGCTAGTAAACGTAATTAAGCATTCTGAAGGCGATTCCGAAAAGAAATTAAGAAAGCTCCGGCCTGATTATTTTCAATATAACGATGGTGTAGATAATATTGACTTATTAAAACTTTTCAACTCAACTTTATTGGAAACAACATTACAAATTAACGAGAAGGATTTCATTGATTATTTTGATGCATTAATAGTAAGTGGTGGAACGTGCGTACATAGATTTTATTTTTAATACTTGAGATAATGGTTTCAACTTTTAACAGATTCTCTAAAAACTTAAGTTTTCAACTTTTTAGAGTTGCCAAAGGAGGAGTCAATGAAATCAGAAAGTGTTATTGCCAGAGAATACCGACTTAAAGAGTGGGCGCAACAGATTAAGAAATGTCAATCACGCCCACATAATGTAACTGTTGTAAAGTGGTGTGAAGAGATGGGTATTAACGAAGCCACATATTATTATCGTCTTCGTGCAGTTAGAAATGCCGTGCTTACATCAAGCTCAAAACAAGACATTGTTGCGATTCCGCTATTGCCTTTAGAACAGTACTAATGGTCTACCATTTACAATCATTCAAGGTAATAATGGTTTTATAGATACAATGACTGAAATGGTTTTTACATTATGTTTTGATAGTGCTGAAGAATCGATTGTTCGTAATCTACTCAAATAGTTGTCGGGCAACATTTTGGCAACTAAAATTTGAAAAGCCAGAATAACTGGTGATAAGATAAATAAAACATTCCCTAAATCCATCCTAAAACGAAACAAATATGTTTAGCAAAACCTCTGGACTTATACACATTTATGTATCAATTATAGAACGTCATAAATAATGAAAGAAACGTACAAGACGTATCGTGGAGAAGCCGAAGTTAGTAGTAAAATTAGGCCAAAGTTGATAGTTGCACTTGAAGTTTTTGATATCATGAGATACAATCGAGATAGAAGACTTACCGGCTTGGAGTCCTAAGTTGCGTTCCCAAACTGCACTTAGAACAACAGCGAATATGCATTCCGATTGGAAAAAGGAGTTTGGGTAATTCCTCTTGGATGCTTAAAAAATTGAGAAGATAATGATTTAGTAACACTGTTGGACTGAAGTAATATACGAGTGGAGAAACTCGGGCGACTAGAAGTATAATGAAGGTAAGGAATAATAGTGACTGTAAAACACCAAACACTGATTCAAAACAATCAAAATCAAGACAAAATACTTCCTGCAAATTATCTAAACACGGATAATGTAGCTCGATATCGGACCATCATGAGCTTTTTCTACAAAAAGCATACCCAGATGCAGGGAACCCTATATCGCCCGGAAATCCTAAGTATGATGCAAGAGCATTTTCCTTTGGAATATGATGAAGCTAAGCTGGATTCAGATTTGGAGAGTCTTGTTACTTGGCAGAACCTGCAGAAGCAGCAAGAGATTATTCGGCCAAAATCCATCGAAGAATATCGAAATCGAAACTTTCGCTACCAGATTTCCGAAGAAGGCATATTCGTAGAAGAGATGGTTCATAAATTGATTCATTCTCGACATGAAGCACAAGGTGCATTGGATGAGAAAGGCTTTCGAAAATTGCTTTACCTACTAGAACAATTTGTCTATGAAGAAGCCAAAAACACGGAAGTCTGGCTTGAGCTAAGAGAACAATTTCAGTCAATTCGCCAAGACACATCCAACTATATCGGGTATATTACCAGTCCTGATGTAGATAGTCGCATGAAGACGGAGTTATTTCTGGTTTATAAAGACAAGTTTGTCAATTACCTCCGTGATTTTATTAGCTCGGTTCAGGGATTATATCATCAATTTGTTAGTCTATTAAGCCATATCGAGGCATTTGATTTTTCACTTCTGATTCAGCAACTATATCAAAGGGAAATGGAGCGGCCAACCTTTGATGAAATGTCTTTTCAAGAGGTTGAAGAACAAACTCTTGCAGAAATACAAGCATTAAAACAATGGTTTATTGATAGGCCAGACCGCCCCAGTGAGTATACCACACTGACCAAACAAACAGACCAAATGATAAGTAAAATTACAGGTTTGGTTTATTACTTTACGCAAGAAATGCGTCAGTATCAGAGTAGACGAAAAGACTATATTCATATGGCATCCTGGTTTCATGAGGTTGAAAATATTAAAGAAGCCCATAAGATGTACGGTGCTATTTTTGGGTTAGAACATAGTCGCCATTATTATGTGCCTTCTCCTAGCGTTGCCACCAGTACCAGAGAAGACAGTTGGCAGTTAGAGCCTAGCATCTTGATGTTAGATGAGCGTGTTGCCGGTGTCCGACAAGATGCAAAAGTTCAAACCGTAGTGATTTCTAAGGAACGCCAACAAAAGCAACGAGAAGATTATTTGGTGGCAGAAACTAAGGCAAGGCAAAGAATTGATTCCTATTTTGTTCATAATTGTATAGATTTTCATGAAATTTCCATGTTAGATCCTGTTAGCCGGAAGGTGTTCCTCAAGTGGATTAGCCAGGCGATACAATCAATGGACCCCAATCAAAAGCAAATGAATTCGCAGATACAAGAGCAAATCTCTACACAAATGGATTATTCTGTAGTGGTTCGTATCGATAAATCGAAAATGATTACAGTGAAATGCGAGGATGGTACCTTAACCATGCCATATGTATTGATTGAAAGGATGGAGCATGAGACCAGATGAGTTTAGAAAAGCTTTCGTTCTTTTACTAGAGAATTTTTGGATTGTAAGAAAGCAGAATTATGAGGATTACTCTTTTTTGAAACGATATGAAAAAGAATTGACCAAAGAATTTCGCGGTCGTTTTGGTCTGAATATTATTTTTAACGGGAGCTTCATTCAACTCCTGAAGCGGCCACATGAACTTCAGCCATGGATGGGGAAAGACAAGTTTAGCGAACCGTTGGACTATGTCCTCCTCTGCGCCATTATGGCTTTTACAGAAGAGCTAGAAGCGGAAACGCCGTTCATGTTGGATGAACTGATAGAAAAACTAGATGTGTTATTACCGGTAGAAGGGATGGTGGATTGGACAAACTATAATCACCGCAAAAGTCTAGTTCGGGTACTGAAAGAGGTGGTGGAGCAAGATATCTTGGAGACCATTCAAGGGGATGCCGATGCTTTCGAGAGGTCGGAGGAGAACCGGGAAGTGTTGTTTATTACAACCGTACAAGCCCGCTATTTTCTCTCCCGGGCACCTCAGTCTTATACGCAGTATCCCAATTTTGAATCCTTTTGGACTGACTACCAGCAACATCGTCAATTGGAAGATAATCAACGACTCTACCAACGACTCATTCTTGAGATGGCTATTGAACGGACAGGGGAAAATGACTATGATTTTATTCGTCTTCGCAACTATCACCGGTATTTTAAAGAGTTTTTCGAAGAGAAAACCCCCTTTGAAATCGAGTTGTATCGAGACTATGTGGCGCTGACTGTAGAAAAAAGAGAAGTAGGACAAAAATTGTTTCCTTCCAAACGGGTTGTGGATGAGATTTTAATTCAATTGGCCACATTAATTCGAGCAAAAGATTGGGAAAAGAATGTATTTGGAGAAATAACCCTAACCATGGAACAGTGGGAAACCCTGATTCAAGAATTACAACAGGGATACCAATCGGGCTGGTCCAAAGAATTTAGAGAAATGTCTGGAAGCCAATTAGGCAATAGGCTATTGGACCGGGCGCAGTCATGGCTTCTCATGAAAAGACTTGGGGATGTGTTGATTATTTCACCGGTTTATGGTCGAACCATCGGGGAGATGCGCGGTAATCAACAGGAAGGTAAACCCCTAGTAAAACAAAAAAATATAACACAAAAGAATTTCATAGGTAAGCCAACAAGAAAAAGGGCAAATCAGTGGAAAGGACAGTTAAGTCTGGAAAGTTTTTTAGGTGAATAATGGATAGATGGCAAATAAATCGGGTAGGGTTGCTTAATTTTTGGTATTATCAAAATCAAATCTTTCAGTTGGCAGATGGGAAAATGCTTTTGCGTGGATCCAATGGTTCGGGAAAATCATTGACCATGCAGAGTCTTTTTCCGGTGCTTTTTGATGGGATAACCAGTGCCTACCGTTTAGATTCCTTTGGTTCACGAGACCGGACCATGGAAGACTACTTGTTAGGTGAGAAGGGTGTATCAGACCGTGATGAGGGCACTGGCTATTTATTCTGTGAGTTCAAAAAAGAAAATCGTGAGGAATATCATACTGTTGGGATTGGGATGCGGGCAAGACGTGGTGAAAGGCTGAACAAGTGGTTTTTTGCCATTGAAGACAACTCACGTATCGGCATTGATTTTGAACTGTTTGACAGCCCCCGAAAAGATGAAATGAATCCTTTTACTAAGATGGTTCTTAAAAATCGTATGATAGGAAAAGGGCGGGTTTTCGAACAACAAAGAGAGTACAAAGCATATGTTAACAGCAATTTCTTTGGCTTTGAGAGTGTGGAGCAGTTTGAAGGACTCATCAATCTGATGATGAATTTAAGAAGCCCTAAATTATCCAAGGAGTTTCGGCCTAGTGTGATTTATAGCATACTTAGGGATTCGCTTCCTAAGTTGAAAGAGGATGATTTATATACTTTATCCAAAACCATTGAACAGCTGGATGGTTACCGAGAGCGTCTGGGGACATTGCAAAATGAAATCGACGAATTAACTCGGTTTTCTAATCTTTACTTGAAATGGCATCAGGAGTATACTGGGCAAATTGCTAAAAAGTGGCTTATGCTAAAAAAAGAAAAAAGAATTAATGAAGGCAGGTGCTCTGAGTTATCCGAGAAAATTGACACGAATCTATCTCAAGTAAAAGTGTGGGAAGAAGAGATTGCTCAAGGGGAGTCTCGCAGTGAAGTGCTATCGGAGATTATTATAGATTTAAGTGCTAGCGAGGGCTTCAATTTGGTTCAAAAGGGTCAAGAGCTGAAAGAACGGATTGAAAAACTTTCTGTAGATTTGAAATCCAATCAAAAGCGCTTAGAGTCAAAGCAAAAACAGATGGAGAACTATAAAATCCAAGTGGAAGAAAACGAAATACTTTTTCAGGAACAACGTCGAAACCTGTTGGATACCATAGATGATAATCAACAATATTTGGATGTGTTGCAAATGCATCAATTGGATCAAGCCTATAGTGAAAAACTGAAAACAGAGATAGTAGGGACTGAAATTGATTACTGGAAGGGAAAAGCAGAAGAACGAAAGAGTCATTTTCGAAAGGTACATGAACAACTGAAGCAGATTGAAGTACTTATGAGCAAAATACAGACATTGGAAAAAGAGGCAGGGGACATTCAGCAGGAGCTGGACGGGTATCTCAGAGACCAAGCTCACTGGCAGCAAACATTAAGTGTCGAAATAGAGACTTGGAAGGCTACGTATGACAGTTGGTATCATCAGGCACCTTTTTATATTGGCGAAAAAAATTATGGGCAGTTAATTGCTAATGTAAACAGTTTATTGAACGCGGAAATTGATGAAGACCGAGTGATAGAGCCATTTACAACAGCAAAAAATGAAGCCTTAGGTGATTTGGATTTCGCTCGTTCTGGTCTTAAGGGAAAGTTGGAACAGCTAGAGGGCGAAAAATCAAATCTCGTACGGGATATGGAAGAATGGAAAAATAAGAAGACCCCGGAACCATTTCGAAAAGCAAATCGTTTAAAAAATAGACAGCACAATAACCCGATACAATCATATCAGGTTTTTTACCAGTGTATTGATTTCTTACCTCATGTGTCTGACCAGATGAAAGATGATATTGAAGGGGCATTAGATGTTGCGGGAATTTTGGATGCATTGGTATCTCCCTCCGGATTAACCCTAGAGGACGATGTTCAAGTGACAGCCAATCCTCAGATCATGGGAAATACGTTAGCGGATTATTTGAAAGTAGACGGCCAGTTAGATACTTCTTATGTCGAATTGGTAAATGGAATATTACGGACTATCATGGTGGATGAACGAATGTCAGATCATCCCACCATTTACCTGGACGGTTCCTATGAGATTGCAAATTTAAAGGGAGAGCGGGCACAGGATTACCATGCCTCCTTTATTGGTGCAAAAAGCCAAGAAGCATATCGACAACGGATGATTCAGGAGTTGAAAGGCCAAGTCAAAATAATCCAAGGAAAAATGGATGAGGTGAATCAACAGATACAAGCCAACCAGGAAAGTGCAAAAGCAATTCAATCCTACTATAACCAACGTCCATTAGGGACCGAGGTTTACCAAGCGAAGCGAGAAATACGTGATTTAGTCGGCGTGGCGGACAAAGCGAATACACGATTGATACAGAAACAATCGACTGTTAATGGAGAAAAGCAAAAATATCAGGAACTGAAACTTCAGGTTCAATTGCAAGTAAAAAATGATGGTCTAAAGGTCTCAACAGATTGTTATGAAAATGCAATTGGTTTTGCCGATAACTATAAAGATAATCTTCGGGATGCTTACGGTTTTTATAAGTCAGCTAAGCAATATCAGCAAACCATAGCAACTTATAAAGAACAGGAACGGATTTTAATTGAAGAGGAGAGCGACTTTTTCCTTTTGGTCAATGACAATCAGGCGGATCTGGAAAAAGAAAAGGCTTTGTTGGAAGAGAATTTAGCACAGCAAAAGTTGACTGACGTAGAACAACTTAAACGTCGATTGAATACCGCGCGGCAAGAACAAAAAGACCTAAAACTCAAGTTGGTGGATCTGCGCAGTCAGAAAGAGGAAACTGTCAAGCAAACTGCCGGTGCGCAAGAGCAGTTAGAAAAGTTCCAAGAGGAGATGGGGCAGGTTGTCGCTGAGGAGAGACTTTGGTATAAGCTGTTCGATGTGGAGGCCAACCGATATCAAAAAGTTGACAAAGATCTTGGGGAATATAGCAAGTCGATTGCGCGCACGGTGGATGCTGCAGTATTGGCCGATATAAAGAAACGGGAAGGTCAAGAATTTCAGTTTTTATTTGATCGTCTGGCAAGCTACCGACCTCAAAGAAACATTGAGCAGATGGTGGAGTTACCCCCGGAGACTCAGGAACAATTTGAGCTTTTCGCAAGCTACAATAACCATGACATACCGGTATTTGATTATGATACACAAAAAATCAGCTGTTTCGAACTGTTAAGGCTGATTACCACTCAACTGTCGGACTTGTCCACATTGTCAACCAAGGAAGAGCAAGACCTATTTAAACGTATTATTTTGGAATCTGTGGGAAATATTCTGCGTATCAAAATCGAAGAAGCTGAAAAGTGGGTGGAGCAAATGAATCATCTGCTCAAGTCTCAGAGAAATTCCTCTGGATTAACACTTTCTCTAAAATGGAACGGTGTTTCTAGTCAGAGTGAAGAAGATTTAGGTACCAACAAGTTGGTTGAATTATTGCGTAAAGATTCAAAAATACTGTCTGATTCTGACCGAGATACCATTGCCCGACATTTCCAAAGTAAGGTACAGTTTGCTCAAGAAAGGCTACGGGATGATGATGACAACTTGACAACTTTATTTCAAGCCATTTCAGAAGTGTTGGATTATCGAGATTGGTTTGATTTTGAACTGAGATACAAAAAGGCCAATGAAGGATATGCTTATCAACCATTGACCGATCGGAAATTTAATCAATTTTCCGGTGGGGAAAAGGCGATTTCTATGTATTTACCATTGTTTGCGGCAATTTATTCACGTTATCAAGATGCCGGGGATGCTTGTCCTAAGGTCATTACTTTGGATGAAGCTTTTGCCGGAATTGATGATTTAAATATCGCAGAGTTATTTAAAGCCTGTGAGCAATTGGGCTTCAACTATGTGATGAATTCTCAAGCCTTATATGGAGAATATGAAACGGTCTCCGGTTTGATGACTTATGAGTTAATTCGGCCTCAGAACATGAATCTGGTTACTGCTATAGCTTATCATTGGGATGGGAAGGTAAAGACACGGATGTTGACATTGTGATAAGTATGCAGGTTTAAGAAAGGCGTTTGGAATGGATCGACGAGATAGTAATTACTTTCAAAAAGAAGTTTTCATGATACTGGTAGAAGAACTTGCACATCGATATTACAAGAAAGGCAAGTTTGGAAAGTCGATTGGATTTCAGAAGTTTGAACATGCAGACACCGAGCCGCTAAGGCTATTTTTAGGAATTAGTGCTGTGAAATGGGATAAGATGAAGTCTATTCAAATATCTCAAATGGAAGAGGCTTTGGGACGGAGTAGATTCAAATTATCCTTGGTAGAGTTTGTAGAGGCATTTCGAGGTCATCCTTTGCAACTAGAATCAGTTTTGCAACAAGAACGAGAAATACAATTTCAAAAGTTCGTTCAATTGGTTTTAGATATTGATATTCTCTTTCAAAATGGACTTACTTCCAGTCAATGGGAGATATGGTTTTGCCAACAGCTCCAAGATTTAACCTGCTTTAGTGTTGTTGCGAAAGCATTACATAATCTTCCAATTGAATTTACCAGATTACCGGTATTTGCTTATCAAATCACCGGCAATCCTCATGGGTTTGACAGTAGTGAGAAAACTGGTAAGTTACTCTTACAGGTAATGGAAAACTTGATATCAGAAAAAAATGAAGATGATGGAATTCTGGGTACGATGTATTTTGAGCGTACTCCATCTTGTGTGGGTCAGAATCTTTCTGAGGTCGAGAAACAGGCCAATATCCTGAGTTACTTCAAACTATTGCGTGATGATATTATGAATTTTGTGGCTATCCGTGGTTTTTTGGCAGATAATAAAAGGGGAAGCAGCGCTATGTGGAAAGCTGCTTGCGATGAGTGTTGCTCATGGAATGTTCCTTTGAAAGAACTTTTGCAAATGCGCGAGATATACCCTGCTGTTGGAAAGAAGGTGCTCCTTGTGGAAAACGCAGGGGTGTATTCTATTCTAATGGACCGATTTCCACGCATCCCAATTGTGTGTACGAACGGGCAATTTCGGTATGCTGTGTGGGTTTTGTTGAGAAAATTGGTGGCATTTGATTGTGAGATTTTTTATGCGGGGGATATGGATCCAGATGGTATAGGAATGGCACAAAAAATATTAAGTATTTTTCCGAATCATGTTCAGCTGTATGCTATGGATGTTGACCTCTACGTGAATTCCCTGGGTATACTGATAGAGGATGTGAATTGGGAGAGTAAAGTGAAAAATATTGCCCATCCAGCAATAATAGACTTGGCGAAAGAGATGTTGAGATTACGAAAAAAAGTATATCAGGAGGGATTGTTGGATGTGTTGATAAGGAGGATTTCTAAGGATTTCCTATAAAGCAAAACCCCTCCGGGGGATGCCTACTTTGTACTGGATAATCAGGATAATTAACGTTCGTCCGATTAATGCAGATGCAACGCTGTTGATATGGACTTAAAGGTTTCAGGCATTTCTAGAATTTGCTTATTTGGCATAAAACCTTGAGATAGCTAATCCCATGTAGAGATATTAAGTTCATCCATAAGAGGGTAGATTGAAGAAAGGTCAATTGCCGGACGTAGAGAACATCCTGTCAAAAAAGTTACTGCGAAAATAAATATTGTGATTATTTTAAATTCTGTTTTCCCATATACTTTAACTGATTTTTTCTCTTGAAAATCCATACAACTCCTTTCCGGCATCCTCTCAGAGAACATCTTCATCTTCCAATACAGACTGTCGTTCATCTTGCTGTTCTTGCCGTGTCATCACTTCAAACGTATCCGTTTTTCTGTTATAAACCCCGGAAAAGCTGATTGCATCTGAATGTTCTCTTGATATTCTCTCGTTGATTTGCGTTGAAGTTCTGCCATCTTCAAGGCGCACCGTACGGAGGGTGCGCAGTGCAAAATTGACCTTAATTTCATCAAGCTCCAAATAATTTGCCAGCGTTTTTGTCATTGCATGAAAGCGCTCCCTTTGGTCCACATAGTTTTCATAATCACTGGTAGAGAGATAAACGCTTACTGAAAAACCCCAATCTGTTATTAACTTATTTGGTGTGACAGAGTAAAGCTGTAACCCGCTTTCTGCACTAAGCACATCGTTGATTTCTTGTGGTGGGCGCATTCTTACTTCCACCAATGTTGGTAATTCAAAATTATATTCTCCGGGTCGATAAGCCAAATCACGAAAATTAGGCTCTGCGTAGCAAGATCCTACGCTTCGAAAATTATATTCTTTTGGTGTAAAATAATTGTATACAATGTCTCTTCTGAGCATATCGTTCCCAATTTCCCGCGCGGTGGCGATAACATGAGACTCCATCCCGCTCAGTTGGCCTCGATTTGTAAACCTAAAAATTCTTGTTTCTCCATTGTGGTCTGTATACTCCAGTCGCCAAATTCGATATATTACTCTGGTTGCCCAAAAGCCCATGCTTGCGCCACCTCTTCCCCTAGTTGTTTCGAGAAGTGTATATTCACCCAATGAATGATTTAAAAAGGCACTGTGTTTTTCAAGAAAGTCTTCTGTTACTCGAGTGGTGGTGACACATCCAGTAAGAGAAAATATCAATAATAAACACAGTATGAAAAGTATCTGCTTTCTCAATCTATATCCCTCCCTATATAGTCAAGTATTATTTCCCATAAATACTGGGTTTTTTATTAATAAGTCTCAGTCGAACGAACCATTGTTATGGGTATTTCATAGTATCTGGCACTGAAAAAGTGGTTTGTAGGTATACTTAACAAGACGTCATCATATTTATGCATGGCCTTGTGTATAACCCTTCCCTCTACGGCAGCGAACCTCCCATGTCTACCTGGATCTCCAACTCAATTGAGTGGGCCCTAACTTCCTTCGTCCCGCCTATCCATAACCAGGGTGTCAGCACAGCTCCTACACAGGGTCATCGCCCTATGGAAAAAATTCCTGCCAACTACTAGCTCATTCTTTATAAATAACTCTAACTTCGCAACTGCAATAGCGTTGTTTCCAACGGACGTTTTCCTACTGCTTTGTTACAACTGTGCCACATGGCACTTTCCAGCTTAACCTCTTGACTGATACACATCGGGGCTGGAATCGTATGTCAAGGGTTTCCGCTATTGCGGTGCTTACGCACCCTTGATAGCCGATTCCAAGCCCGATACCATCTAGTAAGAGGTTGACTTACTAGCCATCTATACTGCCGTAGCTAGCATAGCAGGTCTTTTTATATCTGCTAACAGCTTATCACCATCATAGCTTATACCCTTTGTCATTATGACAAAAAATACTCTGATTAGTTTACAAGCAATCGCAATCAATGACTGTATCTTCTTTAAAGGATTGTCTCTTCGGTTGGTGTAGTAATAATGCAGTGTACCAAACTCATCGTTCTTACTAACCACAGACATAGCAACTTCAAACAGTAAATATCTTAATCTCTTACGTCCGCGTTTACTAATCTTGGTTTTCCCCTTATGTTTACCGGAACTATTCTCGACGATGGCAAGTCCTGCCAACTTCTGTAATTGCTTTGGGTTATCAAAACGACTAATGTCACCCACTTCAGCAATAAATCCGGATACTGTCTTCATGCCCACTCCTTTGATTTCTAGCAACTTCTCCACATGGGGAATCTCTGAAATCATATCTTCTATAAGCTGTAATAAATCATTCACTCTTGCACTATACGTTTCGTAGTCCTCGAGTAATGTTACTATTTCCATTCTGGCTGCGATAACTCCTTCTCGACTTCCCACACTGCGCTTAGCTGCTTCTACTAGGATCGTTGCCCTCTTTATACCAACAGCTCTTAACTTTGCGTCACGCCAGATCTTGTTAACACCTTCAACGCCTAATGCAACTATATCTGATGGCAATGATGCCTGCCTTAGTATCATCATCCCACTAATAGAATCTCTCTTCCCATAAACGTCTTTATACTCCGGGAAGTAGATGCTAAGCCATCTAGCGATTCTATTTAAAACCCGATTGAGTTCCTTTTGAGCCTGAAATCTTAGATTTGATGTGATACGCAAATCAGCGTATACCCCCTCTGGTATATAAGGATAGGAAAACCTACCACTACTTACCAAACCTGCAATGACTTTAGGATCCTTTCGGTCATTCTTGGTTGGGTTGTTATCATCAAGCTCTTTCGATTTCTTCACATGATGTGGATTGACCAATACAGGCTTTATGCCTTGCTCTTGCAGAAAGATTCCTAGGTTAAACCAATAATGTCCAGTTGGCTCCATCCCCGGAATAACAACTGTTTTCTGGTGTTTAACTTGGAGATCATGCATCCATATGCGGAAGTTATTGAAGCCCACATCGCTGTTACTGAATTGGAAGGCCTTCTTTGAGTACTCAAACCCTCTCCAGTCAAAAGCTCTTGCAAAATGGATCTCACTTCCGATATCAACACCAATAATCAAAGATTCTTCTGTAATTCCTGCAATTTTTGCGTTTTGTGTGTTACAATTCATTGTATATACCTCTCTGTTTTATAAGATTTTCATCCAACCGTGCAAAGTTAGATTATCTTATTTTACACCGAGGTATTATTTTGTCTCAACTATCTTTATTGATCTCCCGATTTAAAGTATACAGGAAGCTCCTACAAATATAAACTGCCGCCAAGTTAAAAACGAATAAGGTAACGTAGAAAATAAAAATTACTTCATTCTAAAGTATAACACAGATACATTCTCAATTACTATCTTCAATTTCTTTTCCCTTTTTCAAAAAAGAAAGCCTATGATACAAAAGATACTTTTTGTTGGCGATATTGAAACAAAATATTTTCGCTCTGTATTCCGAGCGAAAAAGATTTTGATAACATGACACGCTGTTGTCACATTACCCTTGTTACAATAAGGTCATCACAAATTTAAGGAGATGGCAAGCATGATTGAATCATTACAGGCTCTTTTGGCAGATTGGCAACAAACACGAAGTATTATTTTAGGGTTCTTAGAGGAACTAAGCGATACAGACCTTGATAAAAAACTGCCCAGAAATGTACTCAACACCATTAGATTACAGGCTTACGAATTGACGTTGTTCCAAAGGGATATTATTAACTCTTTGACTACAAAAACCGTGGACTTTGAGGAAGAGTATGTATATATAAATCTATCAACACAAGACCTCGTTGCAAGAATGGCGGAGCTTGATGGTGAACTGGAAAAAGCCTTAGAATTTATGGACGGCACAGACGTTATTGATTACTACGGCGAACAAAGAAATGTACATCAAATAATATCAACGATGATAGGGCATGAAAATATGCACATTGGTCAAATCATTGCGTTTTGCTATGCAACAGGGATAGAAATACCCGAAAGCATATCAGAGCCAATGGCTCTTGAAGGATAGGCGCATTTATCGGAGGTTTGATATGCCAAAAGCAAAATACCAGTACGACGATTTTCTAGCGGTTGTTAAAATACTGCATTAGCTAGAAATCAGATGGATAAGAAGAGTATTCAAATACGACAACTTTAGTGAGGTCATTGCTTTTTTTATTATAAATATAGGTGAAACCCCTAGAAGATAAAGGATTAGAAACAAAAAGGCAGTGTTAAATTTGACACTACGATGAAACGAAAGAGGGATTGTTTATGTCTAAAACAAAAATTGTAACGCCGTTTCGTCCGGTCTATCCATCTCCGGCCGGATTAATTGTTTCAGTTGATGAAAACAACAAACCGAATGTGATGGCTGCCGGTGAGATTTTTAATATCAGTCTAAAGGAGCCTTGTATTATTGGCATTGCCTTACGGAAAGTAACATATACCCATGAGCTGATTTGTCAAAGCAAAGAATTTACCGTGAATTTTCCAACAGTAGCAATTTTGGATAAAATAGATTTGATAGGTACGATTAGTGGCAGAGGAAGTTTGGATAAATTTCAGGAATATGGTTTGACAACGATGCAGTCTGATTCTGTTCGTGCACCAATCATTGAAGAATGTCCGGTTAATTTGGAGTGTCAAATGCTTAGTGTGACAGAAGTGGGTGATCATGATTTGTTTTTGGGTAAGGTTGTGGTCATGCATGTAGATTCGGACAAATTGGACGAGAATAAGAAAGTTATCATTGAGAAAATGGATGGTTTTTTGTTTGCGGAATGGGCGTATTTTGGTATTGGAGAAAAACTTGGAAGCTTTGGCTTTACTAGGAGATAAAGAATCACTGTTGACATTGCTTTCATATTCTGTGTATGATAAGAGCGATGTTATTCTTTTTGCTAGAAAGGAACAAAGATGGCTACGATCAAAGAGATTGCCAAGTTATGCAATGTTTCCGTTGCAACAGTATCCAATATTATCAACAATAAGCCCAATGTTAGTATGGCAACCCGCCAAAAAGTAATGAAAACCATGGACGAGTTGGACTATACACCCAATTATGTTGCAAAAAATTTAAAGATGCAAGCCACCAGAAGCATCGGTGTTATTGCAGAAGATATGACGGTATTTTCGATTCCGGATATTATTGATGGTATTACCCAGCATTGTGAAGAAGAAGATTATCAGATTCTTCTTTTTAATCTACGCTTATTTAAAAAATTTCAAGATAGCTATTTTTATACTACGGATTTTTATGGAAAAGTGCATCAAGAGATTCGTGATTTGATGGCAAAGCAAGTTGAGGGTATTATTTATGTAACAGCACATGAGCGGGAAATTAGCTGTATTCCGAAGAATTTGTCCATTCCGGCAGTCATGGCTTATGGGTATAGCGGTGATGTAAAAGTTCCGTCGGTGGTTATGGACGATGAAGAGGGTAGTTATCAGCTCACAAAATATTTAATTCAACAAGGTCATAGAAAACTCGGTGTAATCACCGGAAAGCATGATTCCATTCATTTAAAAGCCCGTTTGGATGGATATAAGCGTGCTCTAAAAGAGGCGAAGATTCCGTATAATCAAAATTTATTGGCAAAAGGGGATTGGCAAAGAGAAAGTGGTTATGATGGCACCGATATTCTTTTAAAACAAGGTGCGACAGTTATTTTTTCCATGAACGACATAATGGCAGGTGGTGTGTATGATCGTTTGGATGAGCTGAAAATGAAAGTAGGCAAGGATATTTCGGTAGCCGGATTTGATGGACAAGAGTTATCAGAGTATTATAGACCGGCTTTGACGACGGTGAAATTACCACTTCATGAAATTGGTTATCGAGCCAGCGAAATTATGCAAGGGCTCTTGCATAAAGAAAAGCGAGACAAGCAAGAAGGGATTCATCCCATAAAATGTAAATTACTCATTCGAGATTCGGTTGGAAAAATGGAATAAATAAAAAGATTGCTGAAAGCCCTGTTGTGGTAAAACAGCAATTTTTTTATGCAATTTGCACAATATTAAACGTTTAACTTTTACTTGCAATTGTTTATAAATCGGTTTATACTGTAAGAAATAGATTTAGTTAAACGTTTAACTAAACGTAAACTAAAATCTGGAAACAAATAAAACGAAAAAGTTATTTGATTCAAAAAGGAGGATTTACATGAAGTTTTCAATGAAGAAGTTCGTCGTGTTGTTGGTTGTGATGGCCATGATGGCTATGATAGTTGCTTGTGCAGGTGGCAATAACAACGGCGGAGAAAACAATCAAGCTGATATTGCGGCAGACGTAGTGGATGAGGGGGATGATGCCGGTGACGAAGAACCAACAGAGGAAGTTGTTGAAACACCGAGTGGTGATCAAGTTGTAATTCGTTTTAGTATGTGGGATACTGTAGATGAAACAGTGAATTTTATCCAGGCATTTCATGATGCAAATCCTGATATTCGTATCGAGTTGGTAAATATACCGGAGGATTATTCTACTGTAATCAACACAATGGTAGCCGGTGGTACAGCACCGGATGTTATTTTAGCATGGGAAGTTGATATGCCAAGATTCGCTGCCAACGGTGCTATCATTCCTTTGGACGATAAAGTTGCTGCCAGTGATTTGGTAGATGTACATGATTTCATGCCTGCGGTTTCGGAATTGGCCGAAATCACAGATGGTATTTTTGGTATTCCATGGGTATATGCCGGACATTTCTTATATTTTAACATTGATATGTTTGAAGAAGCCGGTGTTGCTCTCCCAACGGATGATTGGACTTGGGAAGATATGGAAGCAGCAGCCGAAGCACTTACCATCCGTGATGGTGACAATGTAACACAATGGGGCTTGACAGCCATTGACTTTGGCGGAATCTGGTACTCTATGATTGGTCAGGCAGGCGATTCTATTATTGATAATGATATGAATTTGTCCATGGATGCCGGTCTTAGACGTACGTTAGAATTTCAATATAGGATGACCAATGAGTTGCAAGTGCAACCACAGCCGGGTGCAGGTGCGGTAGGTGATATGTTTGCTGCGGAAATGGCAGCCATGACCCGCCAAGGCAATTGGTTTATTCCGGCATACACAGATGCATCGTTCAGATGGGATATTGTGCCGTTGCCACAAGATGCAAGACAATTTACAAATCTTCACACAGGATTTTTCACAATCAGTGCAGATAGCCCGCATCAAGAAGAAGCATGGCGTTTTGTTGAATTTATGATGAGCCATGAGGGGCAAACATTGTTGAGCGAGTTCTCTGCCAACCCGTCGGCTATGATGAGTGTTGCAGCAGAAGGTGCTTTCCAAGTACCGGGCGAACATGGACCAAGTAACTGGGGTGCTTTTGATTACTTCAACACATCAGGTGAGTTTACCTTTGTACTTCTGAATTCAACTGTAACAGGTAACTTGGTGGATCAATTTAATGCGGTTTTACTGGGTATGAATACAATTGATGAAGTAATAGATACAATCGTTCCAAATGCGCAAAGAGAGCTGGATGCATTACAATAAACGATAAGTAAATGGTCTGGGGCTGTTGTAAAAAGATTTTGCAGCAGCCCCTTTTTGAACAAAAAAGGAACACACACCCGATTTGAAAATAGGGAGGGATTTATCTTGCAAAAAGTAAAGGGGATAAAAAACAATTTATCGGCATATGGCTTTCTTTCTCCGTGGTTTATCGGCTTTGTGCTATTCATCGGTGGGCCGATTATTGCCTCCATTGTATTAAGTTTTACCCGGTGGAATTTATTGGGTACGCCGGAATTTTTCGGTTTACAAAATTATGTCAATATGTTTATGCCGGGTTCAGGTTTCTTGAACTCCCTGCGTGCGACGTTATTTTATACGGTGATTAGTGTTACTGTATCTGTTTTTGCGTCGCTGTTTATGGCAGTTTTGTTAAATTTCAGGGTAAAGTTTCGTGGAATTTTTCAGTTTTGTTTTTTTGCACCGGCGGTTATGCCAACGGTAGCATTGGCTTTTGTATTTCAACTGATTTTTAATCAACATATGGGTATTTTAAATTATGGCTTATCCCGTTTGGGCATTGCTATACAACCCAACTGGCTCAATGATCCTTTTTGGGTTTGGGTGTCTATGGGAATTGTGACGGTTTTTACGTATTCCACGGGACAAATGATGTTGATTTTTAATGCAGCACTCAAAGACGTGCCCCAAGCCCAATACGAGGCCGCAGACGTAGAGGGTGCCAACTTTTTCCAGCGGTTTTGGCATGTGACCATACCGAATATTTCACCCATTATTTTGTTTAATGTTGTGGTAGGTACCGTAAACTCCTTTAACACTGCCTTTTCCATTGTCTTTCCCCTCACAAATGGAGGGCCGGCAAATGAAACGATGGTGTTGAGTTTGGAATTATATAATTCTGCCTTTGGAATGTTTAATATGGGCCATGCATCAGCGGTGGCAACGGTCTTGTTTGTGATTGTTGCAATTGTAGGCGCATTACAGTTTAGGCTTTCCAAAAAAGCAGTGCATTATGATTAGGGGAGGAGAGAGAATATGAATCGAAAAAAACCGATTTGGGTGAGTTGCCTACAATATGCACTATTGATTACAGTGGCATTGTTTATGATATTTCCAATCTTTTGGATCTTTTCAAATTCACTCAGAACATTACCGGGTATTAGCCATTTTCCGCCACGATTATTGCCGGAAGAGTTAATGTTTGAAAATTATGTGGAAGTGCTACGAGGTAGCAATGCCTTGATATATTTTAGGAATACTATGATTTTGATTGTTGCCAATACGGTAGGAACATTGATTTCCAGTTCTTTTGTTGCTTATCCGTTGGCTCGTATGAATTTTAAAGGCAGAAATTTTGTGTTTGCTTTGATTATTGCAACGATGATGGTTCCTGCCGTTACGACAATCATTCCTCAATTTATTATTTTCCGTACGTTAGGATGGTTGGATTCCCTGTGGCCAATGATTGTGCCGGGTTTCTTTGCTTTTCCCTACAATGTATTTTTATTCCGCCAATTCTTTATGACTATTCCCAAAGAATTGGATGAAGCGGCGAAAATGGATGGTTGCAATAAGCTACAGGTATTTACTGTGATGATTGTGCCTTTGGCAAAGCCGATTTTTATTACGGTAACGGTACTTTCTTCTATTTGGTGGTGGAATGAGCTGTTTCTTCCTTTGATTTACGTACAATCCCATCACCTTAGACCATTAACCACCGGTGCTTTGGCAGGATTTCGGGTTCCGGGTTCGCCTCATATGATTCAATGGAATCTACAAATGGCCATGGCTACTTTGATGATTATACCGCCGATGATTTTATATTTGGTGGCATCCAAGCACTTGGTACAAGGTATCAAAGCAACAGGCTTAAAAGATTAGTTTTGGGAGGGCAATATAAATGACAAGACAAGCAAACATGATTGTAGATAAAGCGTTCAAAGTAGCAGAGGTGGATAAACGGTTGTACGGTTCTTTTATTGAGCACCTTGGACGTGCCGTGTATGATGGTTTGTATCAACCGGGGCATCCTTTGTCTGATGCGGCAGGATTTCGCAAAGATGTGATAGCGTTGGTCAAAGAAATTGGTGTGCCTATCATCCGTTATCCCGGTGGCAACTTTGTTTCAAATTTTTTTTGGGAGGATAGCGTGGGGCCGATTGAAAAACGCCCTGCTAGATTGGATTTGGCATGGGCTACATTGGAAGAAAACAAATTTGGTTTAAATGAATTTGTTGCATGGACAAAAAAAGTGGATTCCAAGCCTATGATGGCGGTAAACTTAGGAACAAGAGGTATTGCAGATGCGTTGAATATTTTAGAATATTGCAATCACCCAAGTGGTACAAAATATTCTGAAATGCGTAAAAGCCATGGTGTAAAAGAGCCGCATAACATCAAGGTTTGGTGTTTGGGCAATGAAATGGATGGCCCTTGGCAAATCGGCCAAAAAACCATGGAAGAATATGGTCGTTTGGCGGAGGAAACAGCAAAAGCAATGAAGCTTATGGACCCCTCTATTGAGTTGGTTTCTTGCGGTAGTTCATTCCGTGATATGCCCACATTCCCGGAGTGGGAAGCAACGACATTGGAGCATACTTATGATTATGTAGAATACGTGTCCTTACATCAATATTATGGCAATCGGGAGAATGATTCCAATGATTATTTGGCTCAGTCCGACGATATGGAAGATTTTATCAAGACGGTAATTGCTACTTGTGATTATATTAAGGCGAAAAAACGCAGCAAAAAAACCTTATACCTTAGTTTTGATGAGTGGAATGTTTGGTATCACTCCAATGCTGCGGATGCGGATATTGTCAAGAATCGCCCTTGGGGCATTGCGCCGCCGATGTTAGAAGATATCTACAATTTTGAAGATGCTTTGATGGTTGGTTTGATGCTGATTGTGTTACTTCGAAATGCTGATCGTGTAAAAATGGCCTGCATGGCCCAGTTGGTCAATGTAATCGCCCCGATTATGACCGATGCAAAGGGTGGGGCAGCATGGCGGCAAACTACCTTTTATCCTTTTATGTATACTGCAAAATATGGTCATGGAACCGTATTACAGCCGATTGTAAATACCACCATGCATGATACGGCAAAGCATGATGAAATTACCGACGTTGAAAGTGTATCTATTTGGAATGAAGCGACTGCGGAGTTGACTGTTTTCGCAGTAAATCGAAATTTGTGTGAAGATGTCCAAATGCAAATAGATGTACGAGGTTTTGCAGATTATGTTTTAAAAGAGCATATTGTGTTAGCGCATAGTGATTTAAAGGCTACAAATCATTCGGCAAAAGAATCGGTCGGTCCTGCGTTTTCAAATCAATCAAAACTAGAAAAAGGAAGACTCACAAGTCTTTTGCACAAGGCATCTTGGAATATGATTCGTTTTGGCAAGCAATCATGAAAATGAAACCCGGAGGTTTGATATGAAACTACATGCAATAGATTTACGAAAGATAAAGATTCAAGATGCGTTTTGGTCCAAGCATGTCAACTTGGTTAAAAGTGATATTATACCTTATCAGTGGGATGCGATGAATGATAGGTTACCCGATACAGTACCCTCCCATTGTTTAGAAAACTTTGCGATTGCTGCCGGTAGGAAAACAGGCGAACATTATGGTGTGGTATTTCAAGATACAGACGTTGCCAAATGGTTAGAGGCGGTGGCATTTACATTGGCGGCGCAGCCGGATCCAAGTTTAGAGAAACTGGCGGATGAAACCATTGATTTGATTGGGGAAGCGCAGCAGGAAGATGGTTATTTGTGTACTTATTTTATCATCAAAGAGCCGGAACAGAGATGGAAAAATTTGTGTGAAGGCCATGAATTGTATACAGCCGGTCATATGATGGAGGCGGCGGTTGCTTATTATCAGGTCACAGGTAAGAAAAAGTTTTTGGATGTGGTGAAACGTTTGGCTGATTTATTATGTGAAGTGTTTGGTGCAAAAGAGGGTCAAAACCATGGATACCCCGGTCATCAGGAAGTAGAAATAGGATTGATTAAGTTGTATGAGGTGACAGGAGTACAAAAGTATTTGGACTTGGCAAAACATTTTATTGATATTCGTGGTGTAGGGGAAAATTATTTTCTAAAAGAAATGAAAGCAGCGGATTTCAAAAAAATATTTCCGGAATTTACGGATTATCAACCGGTATATTCTCAGTCAGATAAACCGGTGAGAGAATTGGAAGTTGCCACCGGTCATGCGGTTCGGGCCACATACATGTATGCAGCGATGGCAGATTTAGCTGATGCTTATAAAGAGGAAGCATTGTTGTCCGCTTGCAAGCGTCTTTGGAACAACATTGTCCAAAAACAGATGTATCTAACCGGTAGCATTGGTTCTTCCGGTATCTTAGAGCGTTTTACAGTAGATTATGATTTGCCGAACGACTGTAATTATTCGGAGACTTGCGCTTCGATTGGATTGGCTATGTTTGGTATTCGCATGGCAAATATGGAACGGGACGCTACTTATATAGATGTGGTAGAACGTGCATTGTACAATACCTTATTGGCAGGCATCGCTTTAGACGGCAAAAGTTTTTTTTACGTAAACCCCCTAGAAGTATGGCCGGACAATTGTTTGGAACGTACCTCGAAAGAGCATGTAAAACCCATTCGTCAAAAATGGTTTGGGGTGGCTTGTTGTCCGCCTAATATTGCCAGAACATTAGCATCCTTGGGGCAATATATTTATTCGGTAGGAGAACATGCGCTTTTTGTGAATCTATTTATTTCAAACCAAACAGAGGTAGAATGGGCAGATGGAAGTGTTTATGTGGATTTAAACACACGCTTTCCATTTGAAAATCAAGTTAATCTTGCAGTGAAAAATGTGCCGACAAAAGGTATGACCTTAGCTGTCCGTGTGCCGGATTATGCCGAGGATTATCAAATATCTGCGGATGGACAAAAAATAGAAGCAAAAATGGAAAAAGGTTATGCTTATTTGTATTTAGAAAAAGATACAAATATCGTCGTATCTTTTACGGCATCTGCAAAATTTATTCGTGCAAATCCCAATGTACGGGCGGATGCAGGAAAAGTTGCGGTGGTCAAAGGACCGCTGGTATATTGCTTGGAAGAAGTAGACAATGGTAAAAATTTGGCAGGGTTGTATATGGATGCCAAGGCAGATATAAAAGAAGTAGACTCAGATTTATTTGGTGGAATCAAAAAACTGATAGTGACAGGAAAACGCATGGTTGAAAGTGCATGGAATGAGGAGGAGCTGTATGGTGCGCATCCTGTAGAACTATTGGATGTTCAATTAAAAGCAGTCCCTTATGCTTACTGGAACAACCGAGGTATTGGAGAAATGACAGTTTGGGTAAAAGAGCTATTATAGTGTGCGATTAACCATTTTTTATTTTTTGCAATGTAAGTGGTTTTTTTACTCGAAGTGCAAACAGCGTGTCCATATTTTTCTGTTTTTTTAGTGCAATAATCACCACATGGGCAATTTCCAAATCTACCATACTATGTATCACACTGCCCAAACCAACCAATAGAATCACAGAAAAGAAAAATCCTCGATCCAAATGAGCCTGGCTGATGGTGCCACCAAAGTAAAAAAGGCTCACAACAATCACTTCACAGATGGCATGAACCATAGCAATGACAAAGGAGAATAGCCTCAGTTTGAGAGGTGATAGATAACCGTCTGTGCGCTTTAATTGTTGTATGTAGAAAGCACCTCCCATGGCAAAGACAAGATGTGTGGCGGCTCTTAATACAACAACGATGGGAAAACCACCCACAAAAAATCCGATTGTGGTACCAACGGCAACAGCAAATGCCATAGTCGGTGAAATAAACATTGCAATAAAGATAACCACATGACTGGCTAAAGTAAATGACGCAGGTTCTATAATAACTCGTATGGGTGAAAACATAGGAATGACAATTCCCAGAGCAATCAGCATACCGCCTAAGGCTATTTTTTGAATACGTTGGTTCATAACAGATAAAACTCCTTAAAATAAAATATACTTTACATGTGTCTTAACACATGTAAAGTATATAGGTAAATCATCTCTTTGTCAATTCATTTTTCTCATATTTAGTTTTGGAATAAATAACCATCCGCTTCTAAGGCATCCCGTATTTGTTCAAAATGGGATTTGTCACGACAGGCAATGGTGTGTATGTGAATGCCATTGGTCAATTCTGATAAAAGTTTCATCTCACCGGCTCTTATTTCAGACATAAACAAATCAATATCCCGCCGGGTTGCCATATTCAATACCCCCGTAAGCTCGCCATATAATTCATGCTCTATAATCACATTTAAAATAACAGCACCTAAATCAACAATGGAATATAACTCGGCAATGGTATCATCGGGGATATGATTACAAACGATTTTGCCGATATATTGATTTTCATCGGGCAATTTAGGAACAGAATAACCGTGTGCAGTGGCGGTGATTTCATGACCCTCTGCACGTAATAGAGCGATATCACCAACGATAGATTGGCGGCTTACACCAAAATGTTTGGCTAAGGAAGTGGCACTAGTGGGTGTGTTTTGGCGGCTGATTATTTTTAAAATCTCTTTTCTCCGTGTCATGGCACTCATATAAATTATCCTCCAATTCCAAGGTAAATTATACTATATTTATCCCAAAGATGCAATTTGCTTTGCGTAATCATAATGTGATATACTGGATGAGGTGAGGAGATGCTAGTATGGCAGATATAATAAAACCGGGTTCTAAACCTATCTTAAAATTGGCAAAGCCGATTTCAAAGGAAAAAATTAAGAAAAGCAAACGACTTAGGCTAAAAAGAATCCTCCAGACTAGCTTGCCAATCATTGGTCTGGTTTTTTTGATGCTGTTGGGTAATTATTTGATTTTGACAAATCAATCCTATGACGGCATTCGCACCACTTCCGTTTATGCTAGAAATTCCTCTGAGGCAAATCGCTATGAGCCGTTTGCCAATGGGATTGTACGATACAATCGGGATAGTGTGGTATTTTTAAACCGACGCAATCGTGAACAGTGGATTCAGCTCAGTCAGATGGCAAACCCGATGTTTACGGCCAGTGCAGATGTTTTTGTGGTAGCGGATCAAGGGGGCAATGGCATAAAAGTATTTACGATATTAGGCTTAAAGGGGAGCTTTGAAACCCCTTTTCCCATTGAGCGTATTGCGGTATCCAATCAAGGTATTGTGAGTGCAATTTTGCGTAATGATGAAAATCCGATGATTGCCACTTATGATGCAACAGGCAATCTACTGGTGGAAAATCAGATTCCCCTACGAACGATGGGATATCCCACGGCGCTTGCCCTTTCAAAGGATGGTACGATGCTGGCTGTTGGTTACTTGTCTATCAATGGGGGTGTGATTCGTTCCCGTGTGGTATATTACAATTTTGCGCATCCGGATCCTGCCGTAGTGGATTTTGTTGTTGTCAATGATGAATATGAGGATTACATTGTTGTGGATATTCATTTTTTGGAGGATGATATCTCTGTTGTGATTACAGATCGTGCATTTATGATTTATCAAGGAAATGTAAATCCGACCTTGCAGCACCATATTTCAATGGAACGAGAAATAAAATCTGTTTTTTACGGACGGAACCATGTAGGTTTTGTTTTGATGGATGTAGCCCAAGGGGGCAATGAAGTCCGCTTGTATAATCAGTCCGGCGAGATGGTACTAAACCGAAACTTTGAGGGTGACTATGGCAATGTACTTATGATAGACGATGATATTATTATGTATGACAATATGAGCGTATTCATTATGAGCCGGTGGGGCATTATCCGTTACCAGGGCTTTTTGGATATCAATCCTTTGTTGGTGATGCCGGCATTTGGCGTGAATCGTTATTACATAGTAGGGAGCAATGAATTACGAATAATAAACCTAGTAAGATAGGAGTGTGTAGATTGATGAATAACTGGTTGGTGATTATTGTATTTGTTATATTTTTGGTTGGTTTTTTGATTGGCTTTTTAAAGGGTTTCTTGAAATTAGGGATTTCTTTATTGGCAACGGCAATCACAATTGCAATCATGATTTTTTTGACGCCGATTGTTGGTGGTTTTATTATGAATCGTACCCCTTTGAACGATGTGATTGACAATCAAACCCGTGCGGCCTTTATGCCGTCCTTTACATATGAGGAGTTTCAGCATTTTGATTTAAGTGGCACCCCTTTGGACGGTCTATCCGAAGCCCAATGGGAAGAATTGACAGAATTGGACTTTCAACGGGTGGGTATTACCGAGGAAACGATTTTGGAAAAATTCGGTGATATCCCAAGGGATACGCAGGCGCATCTTTTGGAAAATGCGCCTGTACCGGAGTTTTTCCGAACGATTTTGACGGAAAACAATAACAACGTTGTGTATAATCTTTTAGGTGTGAACAATTTTCCGGAATATGCAGCGGCGATGTTATCCCGTATTATTATATATGTGGTATCTTTTTTGGTAACCTTTATTCTGGCGATTATCATTGTGAGGGCTTTGTTGGCAGCGGTGGATGTGATTGGTGAATTACCTGTGGTAGGCATATTTAACCGTATGGGTGGTATTGTGTTAGGTGGCGTGTTAGCTTTGATTTTTATTTGGATTATATTTATGGTGATTACGCTGCTCTTTCGTACAGAAATTGGGATGACTTTATTTGAACAAATAGAGCAGAACCAATTATTATCATTGATTTATGACAATAATATTATCATGAACCGTTTATTAGAGTTTTAATGCGGGAGGGGAAATGATTAAAAGATGGATGCGGATTGTTGTTCTTGTAGCAGCGTTCTTTTTCGCAGTGATTATAAGTTTTCGATTCATCAATCATGAGGCAACAGACACCATGTTGGTGTTTGCTGACCCGACTTTGCCAAGGGTTTATTTTTATGTGGTAGGTCAAAGGGTAAACAATTTGGCCGGTTATGTGGATGAGATGGAATTGACGGCTATGCGTGACACCATCACCCCTTTGGAGATGAATGGGATTTTAAATATGGGGTTGGAAACCAATGGCAATCTCATCAACTCCGTTTATTATAGCCTCTTTTCTTTAGACGGTGAAGAGGTATATGCAACAGGGCAAGGAAATCAAACAGAAGAAGGAACCATTCAGTTTCATTTGTTGGATGGATTGGATGAATCCTCCATTGGTGAAGAGGAAGCAATTTTGAAGATTACATTGCAGACAGATAGCCGGGATATTTATTATTATACCCGGGTTATTTTGTCAGAGAATTTTAATATTCGGCAGTGTTTCAATTTTGCACGCAATTTTCAAGAAATGGCGTTTGCAGGCAGCAATGCAGAGCAATTGGGCCGGTTTTTGGAAAGTGGTGTAAGTTCCCACAACGATGGTTTGCGGCGTGTGACGTTAAGTTCTACGATAGATGAGTTGCAATGGGGTGTTATGCATCCGCAGCTGCATAGTGAAATTGAGTGGAGCATTTATGAGACAAATGCGGTGTACACTTCGGTTTTGGCACGTTATTTTGTGACGAGTACAGCGGTCAATGGACGGGAAACCCTATTTAGTGTGCGGGAGTTTTTTCGCGTGCGTTATGCGGAAGGCCAGATGTATATGCAATTTTACGATCGTACGGTTCATCAGATGTATGATGGTCATATGGATTCTTTTGATGCACAGGGTATTTATTTAGGTATGGGTGAGGAGCTCATGGCTTATGAGGTGAATCAGAAGGCTAATATCGTTGCTTTTGTACGAGAACGTGATTTATGGGTGTTTCATCAAGAATTAAATGCTTTGGCTTTGGTATTTAGTTTTTCAGAGGGGCAAAGAGGGGAGAGCCGTAGTACACGTGACCAACATGAAGTTCGTATTTTACAGGTAGAAGACAATGGAAATGTCGCCTTTGCTGTTTACGGTTATATGAATCGGGGTGCCCAGGAGGGTCGTGTTGGCGTTGCGGTTTATTATTACAATATGGAAATGAATGTTGTAGAGGAAATTGCTTTTATTCCAAGCAACCGGCCTTTTGGTATCACAGAATTAGGCCAGATGGTGCATTACAATCCAAAGTTACGTTTGTTAAGTGTCATAACAGGGGGCAATTTTTATCAAGTTGATTTATATACCGGGGTACAAACCATTCTTGCTTCCGATTTGGATACAGAAGAGTATGTTGTATCAGAGGATGGTCGTTTGTTTGCTTGGCAATATCAAACAGATGCAGATACGGCATCTACCATCGTTTTAAAAAATTTACAAACAGGCATCCGGCATTCTATTGTGGCTCCGGCAGGCGAAATGGTACGCCCTTTAGGTTTCATCAATGATGATTTGGTATATGGTTTTTTGCGTCCTACCAATGTTGGACAAAATCATTTGGGCGAGTCCATTACGCCGATGTATAAAATTGAGATCCGTGATATAGATGGTGGTATAGCCAAGACCTATCAATTGGACAATGTGTTTATTTTGGATGTAGAAATTACGGCAAATCAAGTGGGTTTAGAACGTCTTTTCTTGGAAGAAAATGTTTATCATGAGATAGAGCGGGATTCTATTATTTATAATCAGGAATTGCCGGACAATCGTATTATGTTGGAGATGGTTTCGGCTGATGTAATTGGTCAACAAGCACGTTTGACATTCGTAAATGGTATGGAAGATATTTCACCCCGGTTGCTGCGACCACAAAAGTTCATAAAAGACGAAGTGGCATTTTTAAGCTTTGCAGAAGCACCACGGGAAGAACGTTTTTATGTCTATGCTTTGGGCCGGATGGTAGGCGTTTATGACAATGCAGTGGATGCCATTCAGATTGCGGAAAGGCTGTTTGGTGTGGTTGTTACCACATCACAAAGTTGTATTTGGGAGCGGGGCAATCGCTACTTATTTTGGAATACCCATATAGACTTAGAATCATTTTATATGGCAGAGGGGCAAAGTGCCAAAGATGCGCTGGAAAACTTTATGGGTGGGCAAAATGCCCGCCGCATAGATTTAGGTGGTGCCAATTTCTTCCAGATACTTCATGTGATGAATCTTGGGCTTCCGGTGATTGGGATAACAGATGAAAACAATGCCATCTTGTTTATGGAGTATACCATGGATACGATTACTTATTTTGACCCGAATACCGGAACGTCAATAACGAGAGGGCAGTTTGAGATGGAGCGGATCATGCGGGAGTATGGAAATGGATTTGTGGGGTTTGTGCGATAAGTAAATCAAGCAAATAGGATGTATGTTTTATGATTGAAAATGAAAAAAGCGACTGTTTTGTGGGAGGATTTCAAACAAGACATGTCGCTTTTCATAAAAAAAATCGTTATCGAATTGTTCCTTATTTTTTTAACAATCAAATACGGAACGCAATTGGATTTCTTTTACATCCCCTCTGAGAATTTCCACTGTCACACTATCTCCGTTTATATCAAAGAAGTTATCACTAAGCAAGAAATCTTCCGTATTCGAATAAATCTCCACACTTTTGGCATAGGCCGCTGCCGTAATGGTTAAAAAGTTATCTTTCTGTGTTACGCTAAGTTTTGGATCCACAAAGTTGTAATGTTTCGGCATACAGAATAGGACGGTACCACCGGAAACACGGACTCCTTCTACTTCCAATTCATAGCTAAAATAGTGAGATAGCTCATCACAATCGGAGAAGTCCATATCTTCCAACCACAGGGAAGACAAAGCATTTACAGATACATTCTGTTCACCGCTTTTTAAAATTTCGGCAAACTGATTGCGCAAGGCCCATTGCACTTTTCCGTTTACAGCATTTCTTGTTTCATTGGCTACCGCCAACCGAGCACTTTTTCGAATGGGTTCATATTCTGCGACACAACTGGGGCGTTCGGTCATTTCCCCGATTTCTTCACAAGATAGCATAATGGGAGCGAAAAAACGTTTGGCATAATAATGCAAAGCTTTCCAACGACCAAAATAATCAATAGAAGCCCAAGAAGCCACCGGCCAAATATCATTGATTTGCCAATAAATGGCACCCATACAACGACCCCGATTGCGCCGCCAGTGTTCAACGCCGTATTTAATGGCTTCGGCTTGTAACAGTTGAGAAGCGTAAAGTAAGGTGGCAAAATTGGTAGGATAGCGGAAAGTTCCTGCCAAATAGCCCATAATCTTGCCATTTGCTCCGGCATTGCGTTGGTGCATTTCCATGATACGAGAGAAAATATTGCGGTCCTCCGGTAAGGTAAAAGATTCCACTGTTTTTAAGCAAGGAAAACTTTGGAATCCAAATTCTGAAGCATAGCGGAAGAAAAACTTTCGATATTCACTAAAAGGTTTGCCACCATGCCAAACTTGCCAATAATGGGCATCTCCCCGATCCGCATCATTGGGCTCATCAAAACCGCCACCGCTAGAGGGCGAAGCCGGCCAGTAAAATGTCTGCGAATCATATTTTTTGAGTTCTTGAGGAATAATGTACTCAAACATTTTGATATAATCTGCATTTTGTTTTGGAGTTGCCACATACCATTTTTCTTGATGTGCCCATTCCAGTTCGTTATTGCCGCACCATAAGCCCAAAGAAGCATGGTGACGCAACCGTTTTACATTGTCTGCTACCTCCGCTCGTATATTGGCCTCGAATTCCGGTGTCAATTCATAAATGGCACAGGAGAACATAAAGTCTTGCCACACTACCAAACCAAGTTCATCACAAATATCAAAGAAACGATGATCGGGATAATAACCGCCACCCCAAACACGTATGGAATTATAATTTGCCGCCACACAATCTTCTAGCAAAACCCGAATGGTTTCGTCACTTATGCGAGAAAGAATATTATCCTGTGGAATATAATCCGCACCCATAGCAAAAATATCAATACCATTGATTCGGTGGCAGAAAGATTCTCCCCACTCATCCTTTTCGCAAGCCATTGTCATGGTGCGCAGACCAATGCGCCGCTCCCACACATCAACGGTCTGCCCTGCTTTTAGCAAAGAAATTGTAATGGTATATAATGGTTGAGAGCCATAACCATTGGGCCACCAAAGTTGGGGCGTGGTTATAACAATAGGTTCTCCATTGCTGTTCCATTTGCTTCCGTCAGGTCCGTAAAGTGTAATCGCAATGGATTCCCCGCCTGTTTGTGCAATTTTAAAATGTAATGTAACACTGTCGTCAGCTTGATGGTCTTGCAACACAGAAACATCGTCCAAACGGTCGTTGGCTACATAAGCCAAGGAAATATCCCGCCAAATTCCGGCATCCGGTAAGCGAGGGCCCCAATCCCAGCCAAACATACAATGTGCCTTACGGATTTGCGGAAAGCCTTTCATGGCATCACCGGTTCCATCCACAAAAAGTTCTGCATGTTGCCGGGCAATATATTTTGTAGGCGAATAAAAAGTCAAACGTAGTTCATTATTTTTGGGACGTAAAACGGTTGAAATATCAAATTCCCAAATCCGATGCATATTGTCGGTATAGCCGACTTTTACACCGTTTAAGGTAATATCACATAAAGTATCAAGACCTTCACAAATTAGCAGAACTTCCCCCAGCTCAGCTACAGCGAGGTCAAAGTTACGGCTGTAGACAAAATCACAATCCATCAATCGCAAAGCTTCTAGTTCATTGTCGCGCCAAAAGGGATCGGGTATTTTGCCTAGTTCAAGTAAAGTACCATAAACGGAACCCGGTACATGAGCTGGGATAAGCTCTCCTGCAAATGCAGATTCTCCTAATATTTCCAGATGCCATGCTCCGGATAAAGATTGAAGTTTCATAAAAGTATTCACCTCGTTTCAAAAAGATTTTGATTGTTTAGTTTCTTGAAAATTATTATATAGGAAATGACAAGTAGTATCAGAGCAACCGGCCAAGCCAAAGGATCAGCAAAATGAATGCCCCAAACACCCCAGATCCGAGTCAACAAAAGAATTGATAAAACTCGCACGGCCAATTCTATAAACCCGGATAGCATAGGAATCAAGGTATTTCCCATGCCTTGGATGGCACCACGGAATAAAAATAGTAAATAAAGAAATGGTAAAAATAACGTCATCATAGTGAGCTGTCGGGTCCCCACATCCAGTACGGCTAAAATTTGGGCCGGATCACCATCAATCAAAAGCCCCAAAATCTGCCGTCCAAAGAGCAAGGCAATGACCATAATAACAGAGGTAGAAATAAGGGCCAAACGCAAACCATCTAAAACACCCTGTTTTACCCGTCCCAATAATTTGGCACCATAATTTTGTGCCACAAACGTTACAATGGAGGCTTCCACTGCTCCGCCGGCAATCATGAGTAAACTATACATACGTCGGGCGGCTGCCATACCGGCTACAAATTCGACACCATAAGCATTGATGGAACGCTGTAACAACAGTCCGCCCATTTCAATGACAGCATTGCGAAAAGCCAAAGGAAGAGCCAAACGCAACAAAGGTGCAAAATAACTTGACTGTGGCTTACGGCCGCAGCCTTTCAAAATACCTGTATTGCGTAAAGTGAAAAAACAATAAGCAAAAGCAAGTGCTTGGGCCAACAAACTCGCAGCAGCAACCCCGGCTACGCCAAAGGGGAAAATCAAAGCAAGGTTTAGAATGATATTAGCCACAGTGGCAATGACCATAGCACGCAATGGTGTTTTACTATCCCCAAGAGAATATAAGGTAATACTCAACACATTATAGGCAAAGGTTAAAGGCAGCCCCCCCAGAAGAAAGCGTAGATAAATCAAAGCCTCTGGTATCAGCGATGTGGGAGTATTTAATAAAAGCAACAAAGAACGGCTGGTAAAGATGCCAGAAATTCCTGTTGCAACACCAAAAAACAAAGCCACATAAGCCGCCGTTATAAAAGCACGGCGTAAACCCTCCATGTCTTTTGCGCCAAATCGTTGTGCAAAGAATGTTCCAAAACCATGGCACATGCCCAAGACAAAACTAAGAGCAAACCAATGCAAACTGGCCGTTGCTCCCACGGAAGCAAAGGAATTTACCCCCAAAATGCGTCCCAGCATGGCACTATCCACCACTGTAAACAGCAATTGCAAAGTATTACTGAGCAAAAGCGGTCCGGAAAACCGAATCATCAAACGTAAGGGGCGGCCCTCCGTCATATCTTTTAAGCGTGACATCTAAACAGAAGATTCGGAGGCAACAACTGCTCTCCGCTTACTGAATTCCCACGGTTCATGTATCTTAGGGACGTCATGGAGCAAACGCTTGGTATAATCGGCTTGTGGGTTTAAAATAACGTCATTGGCTGAACCAAATTCAACAATTTTGCCCCGTTCCATAATATACACCGTATCCGATATATAATAGGCCAAACCCATATCATGGGTAATGAAAATGATGGTCATGCCGATTTCATTTCGCAAATTAAGTAACATATCTAAAATCGTTGCCCGGGAGCAGGCATCAATCATAGATGTTGGTTCATCTGCCAATAAAATTTTTGGTTTGAGTAAGAAAATTCGTGCAATCATTAAACGCTGCATCTGCCCGCCGGAAAGCTCAAAGGGATATTTATTTGTCATTTCCGCAAATTTAAGATTCACAAAACGACAGGCTTCTTCCATCATTTCAATTTTTTTCTGCTTTGGTAAACCCCGACCGCCTCGCATGTGGATACAATCCAACAAAACCGTATCTATTTTGCTAAATATATTGTAAGAAGAAAAGGGGTCTTGAAAAATAGCTTGAATATTCTTCCAATATTCCTTTTTCTTACTGCGGTTGTGAATGTCTCGTGGCTTACCTAAAAACTGAATCTCACCCTCTGTCATATTGGTTAGTCCCAAAAGCATCTTAATCAAAGTGGTTTTACCGCTACCGGATTCGCCAACGATGGAAACCAACTCACCGGAATAAAAGTTAAAATCAACGTTGTTAACCGCCACTGTTTTATTGTTACCAAAGCCAAATACTTTTGTAACGCCGGTTCCGCTGAGACAAATTTCTCGACTATTCATTTTTGTATGCCTCCCTAAGTTCTTGTTCCGACGTAATGCAACGGCTTGCTCGGCCATTGCTCAACTCCGTTAATTCAACATGATATACTCGGCAATGGGGTTTTGCATATTTGCAGCGTTCTGCAAAGCGGCAACCATCCGGTGGATTTTTCAAGTTCGGAGGTGTTCCGGGAATTGCTACAATTTTTTCATCACGGGTACCATCTTCCGGAACTAAAATGGATCCCATCAGACCTTTTGAATAAGGGTTCAAAGGGTCAAAAACCATTTGCTCTGCTGAACCATATTCTACCACTTGCCCGGCATACATGACCATAATATCATCGGTAACGTTGTATAAAAGGGGCAGTTCGTGGGTAATAAAAATCATAGATTTGATATAGCCCAATTCCATCAAGTCATGAATCATCTTAATCACCATTTTTTGACTGGTCACATCAAGAGCCGAAGAAGGCTCATCTGCAATCAAAACCTTTGGTGAAAGAATGGTTGAAATGGCAATTACCGTTCGCTGCTTCATACCGCCGGATAATTCCACCGGATATTTGTTTAAGGTTTCCGCCGGAAGATTTAGTGTTTCGAAACGTTCTCTTGCCAAGTCATAAATCTCTTTTTTGTGCATTTTAGGGTTGTGTACCCGAACTACATCTTCAATAAATTTAATGACTTTCCGGGTCGGATTGAGTGCGTTCAAGGCAGCTTGGGGAATATAAGCAATTTCACTACCCAAAATATTTTTTCGTACGTCATCAGGTTTCATTCCGGAAATATTGCGGCCATCAATAATAATGTCACCCTTCATATAATGGAGGGGAGCAAAATAATAACCCATCAAACTTAAAGCTAAAGTAGATTTTCCGCAACCGGATTCTCCGGCAATGCCTACAGAGCGTCCTTCTTCGACTTTGAAAGAAACATTATTTACGGCATACACATCTTCATTGTATCTTGTAATATATTTTGTTGTAAGGCCATTGACCTCAAGCATTATTTTTCCCATATCATTAACCTCGAAGTTGTGGATTAAACACACGGTCAAGGCCGGTGTTAATCATATTTAGTGCAAAGGAAATAAGCGCAATAACAAGAATAACCGGATAATAAGCCCACCATGCTCCGCTTAGGTGCGCATTATAACGTAGGGCCCAATTCATCATCAAGCCTAAGGTGGCAGACTCAGTGGTTGCCGGTCCCAGACCCAACATAGACAAGCCGGCTTCGGCTAAAATGCCGGAAGAAACTTGAAGAATAAAAGCCATTACCACATAAGAAGCAATATAAGGTAAAATATCTTTTACAACGATCTTAGGCATGGAATGTCCGCTTAGTTTACTCAAATTGACGTGGTCGCGGTTTCGCAAGGACATAACCTGTGCCCGAACGGCTCGGGTTGTCCAAACCCAAGAGGTTAAGCCAATGACCAAAGCTACGGTGGTAGCACCCCGATGTTCCTGTCCAATGCTATAGGAAATCAGTATCAAAAGAACAATGCCGGGAATAACCGTAAATAAATTGGTGAAAAACATGATAAAATCATCCACAATACCACCGATGTATCCGGCAATTAGACCCAAAAGAAGCCCCAGACCTGTTGCAATTAAACCAGCGATTAAACCAATCATCAAAGAGGTGCCAATGGCAGAAACCAACTGCTTTAAGGTATCACGGCCAAAATTGTCGGTGCCCAGAGGCAGAATCCGAACATTGGCTACATCGCTTACATTAACATAGTCTAAGGTACCTACTGATTTGAGATATTCTGATTCGCCGCTTTCGGGATTGTACATCCAAACCTCTTTGTCATAGAAATCAAAAAGCCGATCCATATTGACATCCAGCCGGGCAAATACCCGCCGTTCTGCAATGGTCATATTGTCAAAACGAACCTCCGGGTCAAAATGCTCCCACCACAGACCTAAGAGTCCTTCGGTATCTTCCAAATCAATGTCTTCGGCTCTAATTTCAAAGATATCATCATAATCATTAAATAATAAAAGCCATTCTTTGATATGCTCACGATCCGTATCACTTAATTTCGCATAAATTCTATTGTCGTCGGCCCCTTCTAGTCGAAAGGTATAAACATGAGAAACATCAAGGCTATCGTACAAAGAAAAGTAGGTTCCCGGTGGGGTAAAAGAATCCTGCCCAATCATGCGCAAAGGATTTCCCGGATTAAAAATCGGATAGATTGTAATAAATAGCAAAACGATGGAGATGATTATGAAACCAATCAAAAAATTCGCTGTCCGAAAAATCTGTTTAAACGTATTTTTCATAAATCTTCTCCTCCTAGTCATATTGCGTTGCTTTAACGCGCGGGTCAATAAAGCCATAAATCACATCAAGAATAAACACTGCCAACAGCACCATAATTGTAATGACCAAAGCGGTGCCGGAAATCAAAGGATAATCTCCTTCTCGAATCGCCTGTAGAATCGTTGTTCCCAAGCCGGGATAGGAAAAAATCAATTCTGCCACCAAAGCTCCGCCAACCATACCACCGATAGACAAAGCAAGACCGGTGACTTGGGGCAACATGGCGTTACGGAAAACATAACCAACGATTTTTCTATCTTTGATGCCCATGAAACGACTATATTTTACATAATCGGCATTAAGTTCATAAATGGACATGGAGCGCATTCCAATGGCTTGTCCCCCAATGGAAATGAGCACAATAGACCAGAAAGGCAAATGATAGTGGCGAATAATTGACGCAATGAAACGCCAACTAAAATGGGGTATTAAGCCCTGTTCAAAACCACCGGCCACAGGAAGCCACCCTAAGGTGATGCCAAACACCGCCAGCAAAATAACCGCCATACCAAAGGCTGGAATACCACCCATAAATAACATAATGGGCATTAAAGTTTTGTCAAAACCCTTACGAATGTAGGCAGCCAATGCACCAAGTACATTTCCAAGCAACCAGCCTACCAAAATGGCCGGTAGTTGTAAGGCGATGGTCCAAGGCAAGGCTGCGCCGATGATATCTGCCACTGGCCGGGGATAACGGGAAAAAGATAAACCTAAGTCACCTTGTAGCAAATTCCCTACATAAATAAAAAATTGTTCAATCACCGGTCGGTCTAACCCAAACCGTTCTTGATAACTTTCGAACATCTGGCGAATTGCCGCCGGGTCATTGATACCTTGTGCCACACGGGAAACAATCATTGCCACCGGGTCACCGGGCATGAGTCGCGGCAGTGCAAAATTGAGGACAACGGCCGCAAAGAGTGTAATAAAAAACCATATAATTTTTTTTGTAAAGTACTTTCGATATCCTTTCATAAATAAACCACCTTGTTTAGACTTTTCTTGCTTATTTCCAAGGAGGGCGACTATTCAATATAGTCGCCCTCGCAGGTTAAATTATTTTTAAAAACATTAGTTTACAGGTCTAATATTGAATAAGTCAGCAATGGCAAAGCCATTTACAGCATTCAAAGGTGGTACATTACGACCGTCACCATCTTCTGTAAAGCCTGTCCAAACGGATTCATTTACCGCATGGAACTGAGCCGGACGATACATCAAGCTAAAGGATGGTACCTCAGTCAAATAGATTTCAACCAATTCTGTATACATGGCTCTGATTTCATCTTCATCCGTTTCAAGTGGAATTAGAGCTAATAATTCATCAACTCGATCATTTTCAAAAGCACCCCAGTTTCCGGACCAGTTGTTGTCATTTCCAACAAACTCAGAACTTAGTAGATTTCTGATACGGCTCCATGGTTGTGCCGGAGAAGCGTCATCCGTCCACATCATAAAGATATCATATTCGGTATGAACAGCAGCAGTTACAATGGTATTGTAAACACTCCAATCCGGGAAGTAAGTTGTGATTTGAACGCCGATTTGTTCACCGGCAGCGGCAACGATTTCTATGGCGGCTTCCCAATCGCTCCAACCATATGGTGCGCTGGCAACAAAGGAAAGTCTTTCTCCGTCAATTTCACGCCATCCATCAGCGCCCATCACTGCACCTGCTTCATCCAGAAGTGCGTTGGCACCGTCGATGTCATTGCCCTCCCATTGTAAATGGGCAACCTCTTCTTGGTTGTACATGGCTTGCTCGCCGGCAGTGGGATTCATCAAAGAACGAGGTACTTCGGCAAAGGTCGGGCTTTGATTGGTCATTGCATTGGCAATAATCAAATCATAGTCAACAGCCATAGCGATAGCTTGTCGAACCAAAGGATTGTCAATGCCGGGTGCTTCACTGTGCATATTAAAGAATGCGGTTGGAATACTCAGTGGTACGCCGTATGGTGGGTCTTCCATAAAGGTTGAAATCGGAAGCCCTTGGTCTAGCCATAAATCTTGAACATTCGGGATAAATACTTGACTGATATCTATATCACCGGCCATAAAAGCTACGGTGGCGGCAGCATTATCTTCGAAAATCGGGTGGGCAAGGAATCTTGGTGCCGGCAATGTGCCCCACATAGATTCATGTTGTCCCCAATAATCATCATTACGAACAAGTACGACCATGGTATCACTCAAAAGGTAAGGGCCAAAAGGTCCGGAAAAAGCAATGTCTTCACCTGGGTCGGTTTGCATAGCAGCACCATCATTGTCATTGCGTTCTGCCAAAGTTTCCAACCACGCTTCTTGTAAGATGTAGTTTTGGCCCAAGAATGTCAAAATCATCAAAGGATTCACCGGCGCACCATCGTCGGTAAGGGCAGCGGTAATCAATACGGTTTCATCATCTAAGGCTTCAACGCTATCAATAACGGCGGCAAAAGCGGCAGTGGTATCTGTGCCAAACTCTCTGCCGGCTGTGAATGTGGCAGCAGCATCATGAGCGGTAACCGGTGTACCATCGTTCCAATGTGCATTTGGATTGATGCGATAGGTCAATTCGGTCATATCATCATTCCACTCATAAGGACCATAAGCCAATAAAGGAATCAATTCGCCATCCAATGCGTTGAACATAAAAGGTGTTTCAAACATAGGTAGTCTGGCACCGCGGCCAACTTGCTCCATAGCAAGCGCATTGTTCATATTACCTTCGCCAAACGCATTCCAGCCATTTGGTGGACCCCAATTAAAGCCCATAACATAAAGGGTTTCATCTCTGGGTAGTTCCCTTGTGACATCTGCATCTTCTTCCGGTTCGTCCTCTTCCGGTTCTGGTTCCGGCTCCGGTTCCGGTGTCTCTTCCGCGACCGGTGGTGGGTCTGTTTCAGCCGGAGCTTCTTGATTTTGGCAAGCTGCCAGTGTTGCCACCAACATTATCACCGCCACAAGAAAAGCAATCCATTGTTTCTTTTTCATTACGAAATACCTCCATTTTTCTTTGATTTGTTTATACAACATTAAGGGATAAATGGTACCCTGGGCATATCCTTGTTTTGTAACGTATTTGACATAGGGTACCATCTATTCCTCAGTAACGTAGGGTATTGTATAACGATTTACATTGTATGACTTGTACCTATGTGGTTTCGCCAAGCACCAGTTCGGTATCAAAAGTTGTGGTAATCGGTTTTATTCCCGGTGTTTCGATTGTACGAACCAACAAACGGACAGCTTCTTTGCCCATTTCAAACAAAGGTTGGCGCATGGTGGTAAGCCGAGGAAAAACCATATCTCGGGAATTTGGTACATCCCCATCAAAACCAATCACCGCTACATCACCGGGTGTGGAAAGTCCGGCCTCTGTTAATGCCCGGATAATTCCAAATGCCCCTTTGTCAGCTCCGGCAAAACATGCTTGGGGATGTTTGTTTTTGGCAATTAATTTTTTCATTCGTTTATAAGCAAGTTCTTCTTCAAAATCAGCTGTGATAATTGCATTGTCTATAGATAAGCCGTGGTCTTGCATCGCTTTTTTAAAACCGTCTAATCGTTCCAAAGAAACAGAATAATCCATATCTCCGGTAAAATGAAAAATAGTTTGGTAACCTTGCTCAATCAAGTATGTGGTAGCCCGATAAGCACCATCCAGATTGTCTACCAGTACTTTGTTGAAATCTTTGCCGGGAAGATCCCCTTCCACTGTGACAAAAAAGGGAAATCGCTCCAGAATATCAAAAAATAAGTCTTGATAACGGCTGCCATAAGCAATAATGCCGTCAACCCGTCCTTGTGCAAAATAATCAACATATTTTGCTTTAATATCTGCATTGTTTCTTCCGCTACAAAAAACCACATTATAATCAAGTGTTTCTGCCATATCTTGGATACCATCAAAAAAATCAAAGAAAAAAGAATCACAAATAGTACCAATCACTACGCCAATGGTTGCTGTTTTTTGTGTGACCAGTGAACGGGCGATGGCATTGGGAACATAATTGTGTTTTTTGATAATCGCAAGAATTTTTTCACGGTTTTCTGGGCTAACTCCTGACTTGTTGTTTAATACACGGGAAACAAGGGCACTGGAAACCTTGGCTTCAGCCGCAATCTGTGATATTGTAACCATTTTCTCTCATAATCCTTTGCTTATTTCCTTTAAATTATTATCACTATATCATATGTTAAATCGATTTACAATAGAAAAATATATACAAAGTTACCAAAAAAATGTTTCGGGCTTCCTTTAATTCTTATCCCTAAATATCTTTGACTATGATATAATTCATAAGGTAAGTAACAGATTTAGGGTAAACATAAAGGGCATTTTAGCTTTACCTATCCTTGCCCTAAATGTGATTCTTACCAATTGTCTCAATTCGCGACTGTTTAGCCAATTTCT
>Ga0123352_10000621_pt1 | contig 43312 bp, 19 predicted proteins | sample TergutLab28metaG_FD_89700 | JGI IMG/M metagenome (GOLD analysis project Ga0123352, IMG submission 89700) | Labiotermes labralis P1 segment gut microbial communities from Petit-Saut dam, French Guiana - Lab288 P1 | ecosystem: Host-associated > Arthropoda: Insects > Digestive system > Gut ... | reverse complement strand
TTACAAGTATGTATAATAATAAACTTTTTTTTGTTTTTGTTTTTTTCTGTGGGGGGGAGGGGTTGGGGGGGGGGGGGGTGGGGGTGGGGGTGTGGCCTGACTCTCGCCCCGGACATAGAAAATAATGATAAACGAGCCAACTACAAACTTGCAGGCGAAAAATATGTGACAGGATAACCTAAAAAGGTGCATTCGTACTGGCAATTCAAGCGCTAGATTTTGTGATCTGTCGCAGTTCCAATAAAACAAACAACAAATCGATTTGTGAACTGGCTTTGTCAACTTCCTGCAGTACGCCCTTTGAAATTGAAAAGTGAAGACCCTCTAGTAAATTATGCTGATGTCCAGGAGAGTGCGGTTATTAAAAGGGGCGGAGTGAGTGGTTGCCATAGCAGCACCCGGTCGCATTTAAATAGTTCGGTCACGAATCCTAAAGCATTCCTTACAGTGAAGAGCGCAAGCTGCCACCAAAGGACAAGCGTCTTATTAAGTTACATCAAAGAAACAAAGACGATATTCAGAAGCTAAGCTTAGTTCAAGTAATCATCGTATTCCCCGACCTTTATCCAATCGGAAATTTGACTGTCGTGTCCAAAACTTTTGACCACTCTTCCCATATTTTGAGCCTGGTAAATAAGTAAACACCGTTACACGTGTTTTTAGGACCAATTCGCGCGTTTTGCCTAGATACCCCAAATAATCTTGCACTTTCAGGCAGTACGCATAATGTTACATAAATAAATGATTGCTCACCTTAATTGTAAAAATCACATTTCACGAAAGAAACTCTAATTTATGCTAAAAGCTACGTTAATTATTAACGACGTACTGTATTTTTTTGTGGGTCTCTATGTTAAAGGGTTTGTGCTGGGCCCATTCCAAGCTTTATCCTAGCTACTGACAAACAGAAAGTGTCTGTTTGTATTTGCATAATTAGTACAGGCGCAATTATAGAGTGACTTTCTGAATGGGAAATTTTCCTACTAGAGACAATAAAATTCTAAAGTTCATATACATATATATATATAAAATATTTAATCGGTTTACAGGACTTAAAATGAAATTAGGAATATCAACGTAGTCGAAATGGTGGCTAGACTGTGGTGTGTGTTTCAGTTCCCTACAGAAGAATTCAGACCGCCTCTAAGGTCCACCCTGCAGCCGGTACTATTGATATCGGGGGTTTTTACCCGGAATTAAAGTGAGCAGCGAGTGAAGCTGACCACTCACTTCCATCTAGCAATGAGATTAAGGATTACTGGGAGAGTATTTTCAATCCGTCACGGCGTGTACAGAGACAATTTTATCTTGAAATTACACACGCGAAGAAGTAATGATATCAACTGGGAAACACAAGAGTTATAAACATAGAACGCAGAATTCGGAACATTGCAGCAGACACAGCTTGGTGGATCAAAATACCTCTCGCGTCCTCCTCATTATACCTCTAAAATTTATTGCCATTATTTTGAAAATATTAAGCCTTCAACTTCTAAGGTTTCCTTATGCGAAGAGATTGTGTGTTTCTCTCTGGGCGATGAGAACACTACAGAAATCTGATGATTAGAATTATATTCCGCATCAACTTGTAGGGCCTCAGACTTCTGCTAGAATGCGGATGTTTTACGACCTGCTCTACTATATCGCGTTTACATTAAATACGCTTATTTTTGCATTTGTTTTTATAAACTCACAATATAATGAACCTCATTTCATCATACATACTTACTAACTCCATGGAGCAGCATCTTTCTTGAGGAGTTAACCAGTTTTCAGCTAGTCAAGAAATGCCCTGCATTTTATGGAACCCGAAGGTTCATTACCGCGTTCACAAGTGACCACCACCTGTACCTATCCTGAGTCAGGTCGATCCAGTCCATGCCCGCAAATTCCACTTCAAATGATCCATCTTAATATTATCCTTCCATCTACACATGTCCCTTTAAAGTGGTCTATTTCCTTCAGGTTTCCCCATCAAAACCTCTCCTCTTCCCCCATACGTGCTACATGCCCAGCCCATCTCATTCTTCTCTATTTTATCACCCGAAAATGTTGGGTGAGGAATACAAATCATTAAGCTATCCATTGTGTATTTTTCTCCACTCCCCTGTTACCTCGTCCCTCTTAGGCCTAAATATTCTCCTCAACATCCTATTTTCAAGCACCCTCAGCCTACGTTTCTTCATCAATGTGAGCGACCAAGTTTTACACCCATACAACACAACAGTCAAAATTATAGTTCTATGTATCTTAGTCTTTGATTTTGGGGTAGCAAACTGGAAATCAAAAGATCCTGCACCGAATGATAAGATTCGCTGACTTTAATCTGCTCTTAATTTCTTCCTGAATAGAATTTTCATTTGTTAAGTTTGTTCCAAAATATTTGAACACTTCACCGCCTTCAAACGATCTATTATCAGTCTTCATACTGCTACCGTGTCCTGTATTCAGATCTCAATACATGACCATGTACTTGGTTTTAACAGCATTTACTTCTAGTCCAATCTCCTTACTAGCCACTATCAAAGCTTCTGCGTTTTCCTTTACAGTATGTACGCTTCCTCCCAATATATTAACATCATCAACATAAAACAGAAGCTGATGTGTACCATTTAATTTCAAGCCATTGTTGTTTACCTGAACCCTTCTAATGGCGTACTCTAAAGCAAAGTTGTAAAACAATGGCAATAGAGCATCTCCTTTTTCAAATCATTCCTAATAGGAAATGTGTCACACAAATGCTTGCCTATCCGCACTTTGTTATACGTTTCAATCAAATGCATTTTTGTCAGCCTTACCAGTTTCATAGGGACCGTTATTCTTCGTATATGGCTTAAATTTTCTTTGTTTGGCCTATTACATAAGGTAAATTTATGGAAAACTACAGACTTTAAAGTGTATTTTGCAAAAAGTCTCGCAATTTGAATGTTATGTATTGTCGTCAGTTAGATAACAAGCTCGTTACCCAACCAATAATGTAGTAACCAAGGCATCCAGTGAGCATTCATTAAATCATTTATTTGATGTATAGTAAATTAGTCAATGATTCACTCAACAAACCTATCACGAAACCACTTGGCAAACTAATCTAGGGGCCATTTATCAAATAAGCAACTCAATAAATAAGCTAATGAGTCACTAGACAAATCGGCCACTGAAGCACCTGATAAATAATCTACAAACCTGTCAGTCAATACGTCTATTAGTTACATATTAGATCAACTAGTGAGCCATTCCAAGATGCGGTGAAAAGGACACTCAGGAGATCAATAAAAGAGCCACTCATTATATCAGGCAATAAAAAATTCTCCGAAAAAACTAAGGCACCACTCAGCAAATCGGCAAAGAAGCTATTTAGTAAATATAACAATGAGCCAAGCAGTAAGTCCAACAACGTGTTGTTTATTAAATCAACCAATGATCCGTTCAAATAAGTTATTAGTCACTTAGTCAATATTTCAGTAAATAACTCATTAAACAAAGCAGAGATCCACTTAGTAATGTTGTCAGCCAGTGAGTAGGTCAGTCACGCGGTCTTCATTTCGTAGAGGCCATGGATTAAAATTAAGAGATGTGAGCCAACACTAAATAATGCAGGGAGAAATTCACTTTCATTTGTGACATGTAACCTGTAATTTACATAATGTTTAGTGCGGATATAAGTGCACCGTGATTAGTTCAAAACTCTGGATTGCGGGTTTCATCATACTCTTAGAGAATCACAACTAGTCCAGCTACAAACTGTTGGTCACTGCACCAGACACTGGGGCAGACAGCTTCACAGTCACAGTCAGCAGCATACACACTGCACGAGCGAAAAGCAACAGCAGTTAGTCAGTAGCATACACACTACACGAGCGATAAGCAACAGCTCTTACATTAAGTAGCATACACACTGCACCAGCGATAAGCAACAACAGTTACAGTCAGTAGCATACACAATGCACGAGTGATAAGCAACAGCTGTTACTCAGTAGCATACACACTGCACGAGTGATAAGTAACGGCAGTTAGTCAGTAGCATACACACTACACGAGTGATAAACAACAGCTGTTACAGGAAGTAGCATACACACTGTAACAGCGATAAGCAACAACAGTTAGAGTCAGTAGCATACACACTGCACGAGTGATAAGCAACACAGTTACAATCAGTAGCATACACACTGCACCAGCGATAAGCAACACAGTTACATTTAGTAGCATACACACTGCACGAGTGATAAGCAAAAGAGTTAGTCAGTAGCATACACACTGCACGAGTGATAAGCAACACAGTTAGTCAGTAGCATACACACTGCACGAGTGATAAACAACACAGTTACTGTCAATAGCATACACACTGCACGAGTGATAAGCAACACAGTTAGTCATTAGCATACACACTGCACGAGTGATAAGCAACACAGTTACAGTCAGTAGCATACACACTGCACGAGTGATAAGAACAGACAGCTTTGACAAATAAAAAGAAAGAAGAAAGAGAAAGAAAATTCTTCTCTCCTACGCAGTTTTGCATACAAGGAAACGAAGGCTTAAACACATTAATGACAGACATGTGCGTTTTATCTTTGGATATCCAGTCTCAGGATTAAGAATGTAACTGCTACTTCCTAGTTAAGAAACAGGAAGTCTACCAACTTCCGGCTCACGACACTTATGTTCCAGTTAACGTGAGATGTTTTGTTTTGTTACTTATTCAATCTGTCAATATGTTTAATATTCCACTGTGTATTCATATTATTCTGTCTTACTTCCTGATCAGGGTCGCATTGTCTTAGGTTGTAGATAATACACTATATTTGTACTACGTACGTACACACGCAGCGTTCATTGATAACAGTTAATGCACCATGTGTACATATGCATTCACTGGTTAACAAGTGTTCATCCTCTTAAAAAGACGGAGAAGTATACCGACATGAATCGATGTCCCGCAATTATATTCGACGAAAGGGATAGAGACTAAAATAACGAAATTTGGCCCATAACATATATAGCATATATGACTACGTTCTTATTATTTGCAAATTTCTTAATTCTGTATTCGTGATTATTGTCCGTCACGGTGGTCGATGACTATGGTCACTGAATACTGGAATGGCAAAACAGATCTATCATCAGTATTGAATAAGAGAACACTGAAAAGTATGGGCTAAATTTTATTTAAATGTTTACGTAAGGTGACTTTTCATGCGTGAAAGTGTGGTTTTCTGTGGCCCGCTTTTAGGAAATACACAGCCGCAGACGTGGAAGAAAATTTCGACGTCATACGGAGGCAAGTCTTGTGTGTTAATTTCCATGTGTCTTTCAGACTTCGTAGATGGTTTGACTTCCAGCTGCCGTATATAAGAGAATGAAAGTCAATATTTCAGCACTTTACGACTCTTTATATTAAATACACAAATAAGTTTCTTTGTTTTTGTCTCTGGTGCGTAAATTAATGTTTTTTATAGTTATCATTTTAAATTTAGTGTAGGGATGCTTTTTTTTTCGAAAGAAAATAATAGTCAGTTAACTGATATGAGTATTACCCTCAATTTCTGCAGACAAATTTTGGGACATTTGGCCACAACAGCCAATGTCTTATTTTTATTACATCCCACGCGATTTATCATACTACCAGAATGAAGTGAGTCGAAATTTACAAAGAAAGGAGTAAGAAACTAACAAAGAAGAATGAAAGTATTAAGTAAATTACAGAATGGTGTTGAAAAAAAAAGACAAAATGAATGAAAGGGAAACATAAAAAAGTAAAACAATTAGTGAAAAAGAGAGAAATTACGAAAGAAAGACAACTCGCTGACACGCATTACGGTAAGCAATTATGATTTCAATTTTTCTTGGTTGCGAATAGTGATAGTGCCTTCTTCTGGGATGAGACGTTATGTGGCCAGTTAAATGGTTACCAATTTTTCGGAGCCACACCTTACCTCCATCTTATATCCTAAAACTGGAGGTAGGAAGTAATTGTACATAAAACAATAAAGTGTCTCTGCCAAATGGCGTATCGTCACATCAGAGGAGACCGTTAACCTTAAAACCGTGAACCGAATTCCCTCCTGCGAATATTTGTATCATTTTTGAAATTCAGATGAAGGCGCATCGTGATATATTCTTATAATAAAACCAACTAGATGCACTAATTTCTCAAATTTATTTTTGGAATAAAAATCTGCAAGTTTCGGACAGTTCCTCTGTACATCACCAGGAGTTTTTCACTGCACACACAGCAATGGTATATGCCACACACGTTTGCTGTGTTTACAGTGAAGAACTCCTGATGATGGACAGAGGAACTCTCTGAAATATGCAGATTTTTATTCCAAAAATAAATTTGAGAAATTCGTTCATCTATTTGGTTTTATTATAAGAACTATTGTGTCACGTTTTTGGCCAACCATCACCTGGTTTCTAACTGCTTATTTTATGTCCGTGCAGTCTTTTCTACGCAGTTCCATTTTGCCATTTGCATTATTCCCATATTGCACATTTTTATTTCCTTTTAAGTATCTTTTATTTTATCTATTAAGTATTTTTTACCTTCTTTCTTTATATATTTCATGAAATAAATCCTCCTATCCGAAACTGAGACTATCAGCCTCAGGGAGTTCCTGAAGCGAGATGAGAACACCATGAATATACAATCCATCCTCAAACAGACTTCGATCTGCACAATATAATAACCGAGAAGAAGTTCTCATTTCAGCTTCCTCCAGTCATATGTCGCACACACTTATACGGAACCGAATTATGTTTTCAGTGTTACTTTGAAGAGTTATAGCTCTATTAGTGCAGTGAGTGAGATGTATAAAGTTTATAAAATAGGTAGTAACCTGTACTTTGCCGCCAAGTCCAGATCTATTCTGGAGACTTTCAGTATTCTAATTAGTGGGTAACGGGGGTCGCTTTGTGGGGGGGGGGGGTTGGAGGATTAGCAGTTTGAAACTGAAGCTAACCACACACCTTCACCTGCTGTAGAGTTTAAGAATATGTGAAACTTTATCCCAGCACCTCTCTACATATTCATGCTGTGGTGTTGGGAAAGGGGCTACTTTTGCTGTAATTTGCGAAGAGAGCGTGCACAAATTTTCTGCTTATTTCGAAGAGTGGATTCAGTAATATAATGGTTTGAAACTTTTGTATCACAGTCCACGTAGTTCTTAGCATGCACACATTTGTCTTTGGACTGTGGGGTTATGAAGGGTTACGTGACAGAAGATGGAAGACGCCATTGCATGGCCAGAAAATGTATCGGGAGCTCTAAAGAGCTATAAGGAATTTAATGTGGAAGGCATGGAAAAAGTAACAACAGAATTTTAAAGATATATATTTTTAACAAGGCACAGAAACATTTTATGTACGGCTGTACATTTGGTTATACTAAAATATTTTTTATATATCTCTCACTAAAATGTTCTCATTTTAACAAAAGCAAAATACCTTTCGGCCACATTAATTACCCTTCTTGACGCTTCAAATTTTTTGGGCGAAATAAATCATAAACAGAATGTAATCTACAAGGCCTATGAAGCACAATCTGCACGAAGACGGTGCAATATTTTCATTTCATATAGGACAATTGAATGTAGTTTGAAATTATGTAAAAATTAAGATGATTAAACTATATATTTATTAAATTATAAAGTTTTCTTGCCTTGAGAGAGAGTTAGATATCTGAAATTACTACTGCTTATTTTTATACTATCATATTGCTTATTACATTCCTATTATATTCGTGGAGCATCGGTATGTGCACGTACTGCAGTTAACTGTAGACTTCGGTAGTACAGCTAAGTATTTCGTTCACAAAGCAATACATGCTTTAACTATGCAAATATGTTATTGGTGTTACTTGCTAGTCATTTTCCAACCGTCAGGGCCTACGTAATGGCTTTCAGCTGTGAAACAATTGCTTGAAAACTTGGCAAGAGGAAAGCTTATTTAAAAGCTAATTTCGTTAGTTCCGCGGCGTTTCTTAACCCTTACATTTCATTTTGAGTAGACAATGAAGCCTTTTACTGTCCAAAAGAGCTGTGTGGCTTCTTACGCGTCTACTGCTGTGAAAACTCATTCCGCGTATAAAAAGGAAAGGGAAGGGAAAGGAAGAAAGCGATAAAAATTTTTCTACTCTCCATTCTACTAGTGTTTTTTCGTAAAAGTTTACGAACTCCCGCAACTTTGGTTTTATTCTTCCCTCTTCGAAGTTGTAAGTAGAATTGGGAGTGAGGAATACTCCAATAACAAACTGTATTCCATTATAGGAGTAAGAGGAACAAATGTTGGAATTCAACTAATTGTGTTAACGTAAAAATGTTTTTGATTTTAAAGAAATTACTTCTTTTCAAGACATCGATAAATTGTGCAACATGCGACACGCTCATGTGCCATACAAGAAGAAACGCGTGGAATTACAATAGCATATTTTCGTAATTCTGTAGTCCTATTGGAGGGTAGAGTAAACAAACAAAGGTAATTTGATGTTGTTTTAATACAATCAAAATTTATTTAACAAAACTAAGAAAAACAACCGTATTGTAATGAGTAAATTTCATTAAAATAATCCAGATTTTTTTCTGGCTTCCCCACAGGTTTATAGACTGTGCGAAAAGTAGTACTGTTAGCTACCAAAATAAATAAATCAACATCATAAAAAAATGGCAATGAAAATATGTCACCGAGCAGGTGAAACCAGGCAGCATGTACCCAGATAATGGAACGGGGTTTGTATTACATGAGGAATACAAAAGGTAAATGCAAAGTGCACCCTTGTACAGGCACTGAGGCTCTGTACAGGTCGTACGGCCCATAGGGGGAGTACAGGTACAGCTCTACTCATTCTTGACCACGGCACTAGAAGTGGGTGAGGGTTCAGTGTCACGCCTCACCCGCTCTTTACCCTCGGGAAAGACCCGGTACCCATTTTACAGGAGGCTGAGTGGGCCTCAGGGCCGATCTGGACAGGTGAGGAAAATCTTGCCACCACTAGGATTCGATCCCCGAACAGTCCAGCCCGTAGCCAGTCGCTATAACGACTACGCTACCCGGCCCACTACATGAGGAATCTAGTGACAGAAAATGGTGTAGAATTACAACTATTCCTTTCCACTTTCTTCTACAAAGTGACCTCGACAACGAAAGGTATTGTTTTATATTATATTTAAATCCCTCACCAGTGTCCAGTGTCAGTTCATCATTTTAAATTTCTTTCTCGCATGTTGAACTGAACTGAACACTAGTGAGGGGTTTTAATTGAGAAGTCTAGAGCAGTTCCTAATTATATAATCTTGAATGTACACAAGAAGACAAAAGTGACTTTTAAAGTATTAAGCTTATTAGGAAAAAATTATCATTAATAAAGTCATAGCGCCTCATATCTTGCCAAAAGAATCCATTTCAGAATGTAAGTTTCAGTCTAGAACATAGCGCCAATCTGTATTTCAGCTAACATCCTACTCAGCAGATAAAGTCTCTAAAAGCCAAATTCAGAGTAAAAATCACTTTACTACTGACGATCAGCCAGTGTGTCTGTTGGTGTCAGCCCTCCGAAACATGTGACTATTCTTTGTTCCATATACTAAATAATACTATGTGTCAGTTTTGGAGCACTGTCTCTGAGGACAGATCTCGCCTGTCCACTCTCGTCTGTTTCTGCTGCATGTATTTGCATATACACTTCTTCCGTCTTAGCCTTTACACATTTTACTGCTGTTTATAACTCTTTGCAATATGCAGTGGTTACTTGGCCTCTGTCAGCCCAAGCCTTGTAAGGCAGAGCAAGCCTTACATTACTTCGCTTTTGTTGTACCGGTAACTTATCAACTGAACATCCGTAATATTCACCGCCGTCAGTTTCAAGCTTCTTACTTATCCTGTGCTGGCCTTCGTCTTTGTCAAATGTTGCGAAAACGTCTCGTAGTTTTCTCACTTCTTCTTTATGCCAGAATAATTCTGTAATAAATTTCTACAGGTACGAAATTTCGCAAACATGAAAGTCGCGGGTCGATGTGTGCCTTGGAGAGTAACTAGATTTGCAGGAAAAACTAGGGTTAACCTTAAATAAGTGTAGAGATTGAGTCCGCACCACAATGTACATATTCCTTCTCGGTTGTAACAGTAAGAGTAACTTAATGCTGTATCGGGAACTAACTCGACATAATCTTCTGAGATCCAAAAATAATACAAACGTATATTGTGCGTATGATGAAATTTGTACTACGCCAGTTAACCACCACGTTTTAAAGGGTTAGATGGTTTTTGCTAATTACTGCCTCTGTAATATGTTTAACTGTTGTCAATAATCATCAAAGCAAATGCACGTCTTGGTAGCGGCCTTGTCTACACAGCAGGTGTAACTTCTGCACCACGGTAGTCTACCAAGTAGGGCAACCAATACACTACCACTGCCTACACACCAACTGTAAATATTTAGCCAACATTTCCTCTTTCCCTAGTACTGCCCTTTACGTACATCCACGTTGCACTCTACTTCGTTGTAATGCCTAGAAGTCTGCACGGGCCGAAATTTTGTGTTAGACGTCTGATCCGAAGAGATTTTGGCCTGGGCGCTTCCTCTCTCGAATATAGTTTACGTGCTAACCGGCCCGACCCAAACCCGCATTCAATCTACGCTATCCAACCCGAGACGATGAACAGTGTAATTCGCTTTACTGACCCGACGCCAACTCGAATAATATTTATGCAACTCGGCCATCGGGATCGTGACGAACTCTGGTTGCAACTACCAAAAACGTCGAAAAAATCAAGTGTGTGAGATCTGTTCGGCGAATCCGAAATAAATTAACTGCCCAATCTCACGTAGAAAAAAGCGCATTAAAGAAATTTCCACTTCATGACATTCAATGTACAAGCACGTCCAAGCAGAACAACTTTGCAGTGTCTTTTACTGCACTCTCTTTGTATATGAACAAAACAGAATCAACAAATTCACTGCTTATGCTGGTTAGATATTTCTGACCTACAAGACCGGCCAAACAAAAATTTCCTTCTCTGCTTGCGCTGGTGGTAGATACTTACTTATTCAATGGAACAGAGTCCTTCTTGAGAAGCTACCCGGTTCACGGCTAGTCAACAAATTCCCCGCATTTTATGGAACCCGAAGGTTCATTACCGCATTCACAAGTGCCCGCCACCTGTCCCTATTCTGAACCAGACCAATCCAGTCCGTGCCTCCATCCCACTTCTTGAAGATCCATTTTAATACTATTCTCCTATCTATGCTTAGGTCTTCCAAGTGGTCTTCGGTCTCCCTACCAAAATCCTGGTGGAATCGCGAAGTATATGTTGCAAATTCGTGGTAGGTACTGGAATAGCTCTTGGTTTTCCAAAGGGTAAAATAAAACGTAATTCTGAACCTAACATGAATCTGTGTGCACAAACTGCTCTATTTAATTTCCTCGAATTTTGACACTTCGAATACAACTTCAAGCACACTGAAATCCACAATTATTGGCTTCATTATTATGCGCTGATAATTGTCATTCACACTTCCTTGAGAAATTTCCTGATGTACTAACAATCGTCTTGATTCTTCATCATGTATGAAATTTTTTCCTAAATTCAGCATATTATATATTTTTCTTGTATTTTGGTCGAAAGCCTTCTTAAATGAAGGAGATTAGGCCAAAAGTACGAAGATACACTGTGCAATTTATGTTTTGTAAATTTTGGGTTTAGAATTTTAAAGTATTTTTTTTTTAATTCATCGAGCTGTTGAGTGTCCGAAAATAACACTTTTCGTTAGTACCTTAAGTTAAATCTTATACTTTGATGATAATATTAAATGGTTAAACTATAGGCAGAAGATGCAGTAGTTTTTCTTATGTGTGTGTTATAAGTGGCAATGAAGTTTCTTTTAATGGTGCAAACAAAGTCACCAGTAACTGCAGGATCTCATTGTGAAAATGAGTTTGTTATCTGACTGTCTATGATCTGTTACCACATTTTCAGCTCATTCATAATGGGCATCAAAAGGAACGTACAAGTCTGTTTTTTGTGCCAAGGTGACTCGCTGTCTTGGTGAACCATCGTTTTCAGGTGATGGAGAGACGAGAGGTTTGTAGGTATATCTCAAAATCTTTCAAATTTAGTTAGTGATAAGTTTGTTTCCATAAATTCCTATTTCAAAAATAATTTTGTACGTTATTTTTCATATGGGAACTGAAGTTTAGTCTGAAGGACGCTCAAATATTTGCTCCTTGATTTCTTATATAAATGAATTTTGAGAGTGTGTCTGGCTGAATAGGGCGGCCACAGCATGAAAGTAACGGAATCTTCTATCTGGAAACAAGTTTAAAAACTTCGAAGCCATAATTCAGTTCCATTACACATTTTTGTAATGTGGCATAAATAAAACAATGGACAGCTTTACTTCTGCCTTTAGTTAATACTGAATTACAGAATCTGGTATGTCTGGCAACATTACCGTAACTGTATTTGTTAACTCGATAAAGCAATATCCCTTTCTTATATTTAGGTATTTTTGGGATGTCTCTGCACCATATTCTGTACATCCAGCTCCACTGAATCATTAAATGTTGCCACGGAAGCGAAATTTATAAACAAATATTCGAACGACTGCTTTTTTGATTTTACATTCTGAGGAAAAATTACTTGAGAAAAGTAGCCTATTTTTTTAGGCTTTTTTTCCATACAGCATGCGGGTGCCATGTCATAAGAGTCAATGTTGTTGCTCCCACCTCATAAGTTCGAGCTCTGTAGTGCTATTATTACTGGCTGAAGGAACTGAAACTTAAGATTTTAAAATCGGGCACATAAAATCCTCGTAAAAATTGTCAACTAGTTTAAAAGTTGAAGAAGGGAAAAGCAGATACATGCGGGAAGGCAGTACTCTCGTAACTTTTAAATGGTTTATTTTCAACCCTTTTACAAATTTTAGTAATGACGATATATTTCTTTAAAAGCAATCTCATAGTTTTCTTTATTCCCGTAATAAGTGAACTCAGCGAAAATATAATTTTGGGGAATGTCAATTGTATTTCTTCGAAATGTTCAGTTTCTGATACAAGCAAATTATGATAATGATTCCAACATTTGCGACAATGATAACTGAATTCTTCTGTTGAAGTGGTGATGGTAGTAGCAGTAGTAGCATTCAGTTTCTTTCCTTATTGAATTACGAGCTAACTGTAAGGCCTAATGGCCAATTACAAAGAGAGCAGAAGTAAAAGAAAACATGTCATAATATTAATAATAACAAAAGTAATACAGAGTTTATGACAGAAAAGTGATACATTGTCTATATTTTAGTTATAAGGAATAAATCTGCTACATCTAAATTTTTATACTTCAAATATATATATATATATATATATACGTATACATAATAAAAGTGCCTGAGATAAAACTTACATTGATGAGCAGCATTTTGTCGTTAATTCAGAATTAAAGTATATATATATAATATATATGTGTGTGTGTGTGTGTGTGCGTGTGTGCACATTAGAAATTACGAATTACTGCCAGCGGCACAGCCTATTGTTTCAATAAATTATAGAAGGCATTATAGAAGATAATAGACAATGATGGATCCGTGTAGCTTAAATATCTAGTGCAAAACCTGGAAGATCTACATATGTTGTACCGAAGTCAGGCACTTTTAATTTTTGGTGTAGATGTGCATTCACCTGAGGGGCAATGCATGTTTTATTGTTGTTTGCTATCTATTTTACACATTAAATTCAGAATATTTTCAAAGATAGATTTACCTCTTTTGACAGTGATATTATCAAAGAAAAAATCTGATAAAATTACATTTTAAAATTTTTATTAGTGCATGTAAAAAAGTTTAGCACTTATTAACACAAAACATCATAACTTCAACACCAACACTCTAAAGTGTTACAATACAAATTAAAGAAAATGTGGCGCAGCAATTCCCTCAACAAGTCAGATGTGTGCCACAACTTAGTCCCCACGCTCCGATTCCGGCCCGTCCTATACTCTCCATTTTCAACTTGATGTATTGGTTCCATTTCCCTCTGATTAAGTCCCCAGTCGGCCGCAGAGAGAAAGCGATCCATGTTAGAGGAGGGGAGGTCAACGACGAAATGATCCTGGGATAAAATACATTCTCAGTCCTCTCTCTACGCAAGAATAGTTGTTGCTGTACATACACCAGTTTGGCTTCATTCTCGTCTTTATTTCTCTTTTTAGACCGTCTTCAATTGTTTTCGCATTTTTTCTTTTCTACCAATTAGTTTTTAAGATCCACGTCTCTTTTCTTTCCTGTCACATGCACTACATACACAATGGAAAAACAACACCAGTTTAGCCAAAATCGAAGGCGAAAGCACATAACACGACATTCATGAAGGCAGACAAATATATTTAAAACCGTTTATAACCGTATGAACTGTAGGTGTGGGTTAAGAAAAATAGAAATAAAGGTGGAATTGAAGCAGCGAATATGATGAATTTAAAGTGTATCAAGTTAAGCACGATACCATAAATATTAAACAAAGAAAAATATGAGTAAAGAGGTGAATGATATGTTCGATAACGATAAAACAGTTTATTGGAATAGAAAAATAGGAAAGATCATGTTTATGAATTATAACTCAGTCAACGGAACATTTAATTTTCTTGAAATGGGTCAGGAATTGTTAAAACCACTACAGGTCATCAGCAGCGGGGAACTGCGACTCATTATTAACCTTTTGGAGCCGGAATTATTTTTTAAATTTTAGCACATCTTGTATATAAAATGTGAATAATACAGGAACCAAATACGTTTGAATTATGAAACAACCTGCATTTTGAATAGAAAAAAAACGGAGAGTATATACCATGTTTAAAATATTCAATACCTGTATTTGTTGAATAAATATATAAAATGCAACTTTAGAGGTTAGCGTTGCGGTACGACCACTCTAGTTGGCATTAGGCGTCAAAAGGTTAAAAGCGTACACTATTTGTTAGGCAAACTAAATGCACATTGTTTTGTTAATTTAGTTGGTGTAATAAATAGATTAAGCTGATATACGAATGAGTGGAACGGGCAAGTTTGAAATAATCAACGTTTAAATTCTAATACCAGGCTCACGAAAATGCCGTATATCGGAATCTGACAAGAGAACTTACCTAACATGCTGGAGGTTTCTCGCGAAGTGACACTAATGACTAAAATGAAGAGAAGAAAGGGAGGCTGGGCTATTAGTTGTGTACAGGGTAACAAAGTCTCACTTTGTTTACAAATTGAAACATAAGCTAACAACCGTGTTAATTAACTCTAATAAAACATTATTACAGAGTTAATTATGTAACAGGACATAAAAGTAATATGAAATTAAACTCAGATTCAGAGTGTGCAGCCCAAAAAACCGCGCTTCGTTGCATGGCAAGGTAAGATAGAAGAGAAAATAAAAAATATAATATAATTTATATACGTTACGTCATTGACAACAACGTATTGGAAGACACAATACAGTAACTTATCTTACTCTATGTTTATTAAGCTACGCGTGTCTTCAAATATTCTGTACGTTGTCAAATCGTTAATATTTAAGTGATGATACGAAACTGAATTATGTGTTGGGAAATTAGTTGCTTACAAGAGCGAAGTTTAGTACAAAATTTTATAATTTTTTCACATTTAATCTCTGAAAATTCCCCGTCAATATGTTCCAGCCACCAAATCTTATTTCAATGAAATATGGGTAAAAGTCGTGCTTTTGTATTGCTTCATACCATAGGTGCGATAAATGTAAACAAACGCACAGCACTTACGTGGCAACTATAACTACATTCTGAAAGACAAATTTTATATTAAGGATTGGTCGGTCGCAATGACAGTATAGCTTGCTCTAAGTGGAGTTAAGATGGAAAAGCTTCTTCCTTATTGCACCTATGTTTGTAGTATACCATTTGGTCTCTATGTTTACATAATGTTATGTTAGTGTTGAAACTCGCTGTGGTTTTATATTAAAACATTAAAAAACTTAACACAATCTGTATAGAGATGAACCTGTTTTTACGACCTCTCGTAAAATGCGAAAAGCGACTATTAGCTTCGTCATGTCTGTCCACCTGTATGCCCGCATTGAACAACTCGGCTTCCATTGGACTATTATATATAAAATTTGATTTGATTATTTTAGATAATCCACCGATAAAATTTAATTTTAATTAATGTATGGCAAGAACAACGGACACTTTACATGAAGACCTATGTAAATTTATGACAATATGGAGCTGAATTATTTTTAAAATGAGAAATGTTTCAGACGAACATGTATAAAAAAAATACACACATTTTACACTCAATGAATTCTTTCTGAAAATCTTTCCGTTCATGCGATGCTATGCAATAATACGGCACAGACAGAGAGGCCACAGATAATTAAGTAATACGTTGCTGAAAGATGTATGACTACAGACACACTCATTATGTTTAATACGTATTGTTTTTCCAACGCAAAATTGTTAGGCGAACTTTCCTCAATATTAAATTATACATATATTTCCTGTCTTGTTCTCTATCATATTAGGAAAACGAAACGCATGGTTACGTACACATAAATATATTTAAAATGTTTATTATTATTGTTATTATGACCATTATCATTACCATCGTCTTTGTTTTTGGAGTATATACTGAAGACTCTTATTATCATGTAAAAATAATTCAGGCGAGCAGAGACCTTCTTGTGAAGCTTATAATTTACTCAGGTAATCAAAAAATTGCTCTCATTTCTTGACATGTGAAATTTAATTCTAGTGTAGTTGAAACTTGTTAATATTCCATAAATTTATGTTACTAGAACAATCCATATTCTCATCAATATTTTTGATATGTATTTGAATATTAGCTCCTATTTAAATTGCGTTGAAGTTTCCAAATTTTCTCACACTTAAAGGATTAACTAATTCTTTTGTGCATTTCTTATCCCGGCCCTTTGCGTGTTTGACCGTGTTATTACAATGACAATAATCATATTTCATGGAAGCACATTATGAACTTTATATTAAGATGTATTTTTATTGCCCATTTGCTTTCTTTAAGGCCAAATATCTTTCTCAACGCTTTGTTCTCCTCTTGTAATGAGCGACAACATTTCACGACTAAAAGTCTGAAAACTAGTTTATTGTACGTAAACGCAAACATTTCCGGTTGCCTATACACTCATGTTGAGAGGTCATTTCTGAACACGCCGTCTCATTTCTAAATAGAGATGTATTAGAGGTCGTATCATGTCGTCCGTACGGATGTCGTCGTATTTATAGTTAACAGTGACCTTCATGAAAGAAAGTATTTAATTTACAAAGTAGACTTACATGTTATCATCAAACGTGAATTACGGTGTTTGACAGGATAAACATTTAGTACACACGTTTTTATTTTTCCACTCTCTCTAATATATCCAATATGTTTCAATACATACAGATCATGGGGGAGATTTTGCAGTTCAGCAAGACATATTGCTGAGGCCGATGCATGTTCATCTTCGCACTTTATATGATATATATTCATGACGAAGTCAGATAAGTAACCTATATATAACTTAATTAGTATATAGTGCTTATATACCCATATTCAAGAAAATACTTTTAATTCCTCTAATGTTAAAATCCGGAATACACTGGTGGTATTGTTATGCAAATAACGGACGAGTAAGAGGGGGCACCTATCCTGAGAAATCTCAGGATTCTGAAATGATTGTATGCTGAAGCCAAGCGGCGTAGTCGCCAGTTCCTCCATGACATGCTTAAAAGTAGTGGAAAAAATATCAGCGATTGTAGATTCAATGACGAAATTTAGTGGAGGTATTATTTTACTTTTTTGTTTTCTTCAAATGACATAGCAGTTTGCATATTACTAGGGCACACCGCTTCACAAGGTATCTCCAAACACATATGGCTACTTTGCTTAGTAGTGCGAATCGTCACCTTGTAAGGCACTTTAAGAAAAAGCTTTTATCCAGTTTTTGGTAAAGTTCCAGGCTTTTCAAATCCAATCTTCGTCTCACTAGAAATATGAACGTTTTACGATGTATTTTTTCGGACAGCCTAAGGTCCTGTGTCAGCCCTGCTGGCTTTTTTCTGCCACTGACAGGAACTTCACTACAAGAAAAATTTCGGCTGTTATAATATTCATATTCAGAGGAGAAAGCGAAAACAAAGGATTCATAACCTTTATGGCACTTCATTTCCTTTGACACTTTTCAACTTACGCCAAGGCTTTGACAAGGAAAAAGAAACAAGTACTCTTATATAATGTATATGGACACAGTAACTAATTCCCACACGTAAAATTTGTGCGCTAAGTGCATTAAATATATCTGTGATTCTTTTATATTACACTCTATATACATACTGTTTACTTACCCACCAAATAGAAATTATCCGCAAGTATTACACAGTATTGTAATAGCCTGTAATGAAGTGATTTCAGTGAACACTTCGAAAGGCAAAATTTTTAGACTAAACTTCACTTAGACCCGATATAGAGAAAGGCAGATATTCGTAATCATAATGGCAGGACACGCTCATTTTAATTATTGCAAATAAAAGCTATTATAGATGTGACAGCGTGGTCTTGGAGAAGTTTGTACATTCTCTGACTACGTACAGTAGCATCCCATGCATGACTACACTTGTTTGTATTAAAACAGAGCTTTAATAATGGTACTGGATATAGAAATTTTTACACGAAGTGGGTTCACAGGGTGAAAGGAAGGAAGTCCAAGAAAAAATAATAATTAATTTGATGTTTGTGTGAACGTGCGTCATTGATACAATAATATAAACAGTCAACTAGATGCAATAATAATAAAATTATTATTGTTGCATCTAGTTGGCTGTTTATATAAAGGGTAATTATTTGGACAAAGCCTACAGATCCCCAGAAGCACATATGTGGAGCCTTAGTGTTCTGTGGTCCACGGATTGGATACCTTGCCATGTGTAAATCTTTGCACATGAGCTATCCTTTTACTGAGTGTCAGTCTACTCACAGTGTCGGTAGGTTTCTATGCCTCATTCGTGTTCTGTCAGATTTAACTCTTTTTTTTAACTGTTCTTGGATACAACGTCTTGTTGACTGGTAAGGAGTTGCCTAACAAACATTTTCCAGTCAAAACAGTGTAACATTCCAGAATCCTTCAATATTCGTGCTTGTCTCTGTAGACTGTAATTTACTCAAGCTAGTTAATAATAGTTCAGAAATTCATTTATTCTAGTATTTAATTAGATATTCACTACGTTAGACACTATGATAGGCCTAAACCTTTTATGTCCTGTTAAATTTTTTAAACATTTTTCTGTCTGAGGGTAATTTGAAAATTAATGTAGATGTTAATTTAAATATTGGGTTTACTGACTTATAACAATGAAAATTAATTCCTTCAAAGGATTTTAATATAGATCTAACATGAATGTATAAACGAAATTATTCTGGCAGAATCATAAATGCAACATAGTTTTGGATGAAGAGCTCAACAGAAAGGACTTCTTCGTACCTGGTTGAGTTTGAAATTAATATTCACAAAGCACGCAACATGTAGAGGCTAACAGTTTAAGAGTGATGACTATATACAGGACATTACGGAATCACAGGTAAAGTGGAGCTAAAAGAAAAAGAGCTGTTATTTATGAAAAAATAAAGCAACGCCATAAATACATTCAGATTATCATGCCATAAGGAAGACACAATTCCATTTCACGACAGAGTTCCGGCTGTAACCCGTCCGGACTTCTGTAACGCAGGGAGCAAGACCCCCTCACCTCACCGGTTGGCGTGACATGCACACACCACTCCTTCCACATACTTCCAGGATCATCAAGTTTTTACCTAACCAAACCCTAGCCAAATAGATGTTACTAGTGCCGCAATCACCTCCCTTCGGTCCTAAACACGCCCCCCTCCTTACAACTGATCTCCTACCTTGGCCAGACTTCACAGATAGTACGCATGTGTTATTACTTCCGATATCTCGTTCTGTGTTTTACTTAACATTTTATTGTTACATAGCATACATTTTCTCATTGTTATGCACTCTCATTGTCGTTCACTATCGATATTGTAAGCGTTGGGGATCCCACAATGGATAGGACATTCTTTGTTTGGATCTGTATCATGAGAGCCTGAAGATGTAACCCTGCTATTACATTATATGTTTTGTATTTATTACTGTTGTATTTGACTGAAATGTTTGTCCCTTATATAATGGGAAAGGATGGAAACTGATCATTCATCCTGCTGTCCTCATAATACATCAATGGAAAATTGCATTTACCATCAATCCAACGACTGTTGTTTTGAAGGTAAATATATATTACCACTGATTTATAATAAGTATATCGGGACGAATTCCCTCAAAATACGGACATAGTGCGGCTTAACACGGGCACACACCGACCGGAATATCGATCAAGTGACGTGCTGCAGATGGACAGACGAAATCATGCAAAACTTATTTATTTTTACAATTTAGTATTGTGCAACCACTTAGCTAGTTATAAAATTAATACATTATTAGTACTTCTATATAAATAAGAGGATGTAATAAACGGGATTCTGGTTGCTTCTATAAGCACAATGCAGTATGTTACAGAATTTCGTGGCTTGACTTTTTGGTTTCCACACTAATGTTATGGAACCTTAAGGTCCACTTACTTGGCAGTAAATACCCCCTACTCATTCTTTGCATGAGAAATCTCTGCGATAACACAGAAGAATTAAGAATATGGCTGGAGGTAATATTATTGTAATTTCATTCAGCTACGGTAAAGTATAAGACTCTTCCGCTTCTTTACAAAGGCCATGTTTGGAATCTCAAAATAGATTTTATGAAGAAAGTGGACTTTACTGAATGCTCAGTGGAGGACGCTACTGACTTCTGTATGAAATTCGTACCTCTACAGATGAGACAATAGGCCGACACAATGAGAAGAAATAGTCATTGCGGTACATGGGTACACGGAACCAAAGATTTATTTTCTCTTGGACGGTTCCGTGGTGTGAAATATTGAAGGCAAACTCGTGCTTTGTGTGAGTGCTTCATTCAACAGTTCAGTTGGAGAGAACCTTTTGTTCTCGGCCATTGTCATGGATTCGCGTCACATCAATACACGTGTTTAGTTGCTGGAATTGAGCCCCGGGAAAGCGAGGTGCACTAGATGTCAAGCGAGTGTCTTGGTGCACAAGTGTGAGCCCAGAAAATAACCGTCATGACGGTCACTAAAATAACATTTTATCAAAATATGTTTTGTCGTTTCACGCTTGATACTTGTATCCTTTAGAGTTCTGAGCTCTGTTTGGTCACTGAGTAAGAGATTTTTTTTAAAATCATGAGCTAAAAGCTTACTCAAAAAAAAAAAATACCACGCAGATTTTTGTCTTTAAGCGTTTTAATTAACAATGTTTGAATAACTACGATGACACTTCTATGGCGTTTTGTAATAAAAAATTCCGAATATATATAAAACATTATGTAATTTTAATTAAACCGTAATTAAATAAAACGAAATGCTAGAATGATCACAAAATATAAATCAGACAAGGAGAAGTACGTAAAATTAGGTCCTCCGTTACAGTACTATGTCTGAAGACAAGGAAATTATTACCTTGCATGAAACCAATTATTCAGGTCATGCTCAGAAGCACAATAATAAATTGAGTGTTTATTTTGTTTTATTTGCTTTTCTATATCCTTTCACCACAACATAGAAGATATAAATATCAAGGACTACACTCCAAACAAAGCGGTATATAATGACGTTACCATTTGCAATATTTGAGGTTTTCATAGTGTTGATATTGAGAATTCGGCCTTATATTGAATATCAGTGTTATTAATTCAAGAAGTTTCGAAAGAATGCAGCCCTTTTATCTTCATTGGTCAAGACAAAGATGAAAGTGTTTTATTCCCCATTTAGTTTCTTCGAAAAGTCGGATATCAATAACCTTGAAGCTTAAAGTAACAGTACAAAATACCTGAAACATCAATTAGTTTTGCATTTATTTTAAGCGTCTTAATATTCGTTTAGGCGAACAAATTTTCATAATTAATAGAGAAATAATTTATTTCGTGCTAATCTTACATGAGTAGAAGAACTTTACCGATTTATCATGCATTAAAACATTGTGTTACTGTGATTATTTTTGTGTTGAAACTACTAAAACTCTTCTTAACAAGTCATAACACTTGTGACATTTATAAACCTGTTCCATTCAACGTAGATTGGGTATAATTTGTACAAACCAAGAAAATTTTTCTTTTGACTTTGTGTCTTTCTATCGACGTCCTGTTACGCTATGAAGAATATTATGTTATTTGACTGGCTTATAAAGAGGGATACAAAATAACTCTCTGTAATAACTATCTTTAGTCTGCTAAAGCTTGAGAAATATGTATTTGGAATACATATTTCTTTTTTCTTGCTCACCAAAGTGACACTCCACGGCTCATAGAGGTACGAAACACGGTGACTGTCCATCAGATTTCATAGTCCAGCAATTTGTCGACCAACAAAGTAACCAAATAAAAATTTACGAACAAGATGACTACAATTTTTCTCATAAATTGAGAGTATTTCTTGACCACGTCTCTATGAGTAGTTTTGGTCGTTTGAAATTATGCGAATTTAAGAGAACGGCATCGAAACTTTGGGGTTTTTAAAAAAAACGTGATGGGATTGCGTGAAATTATAAAGACCAGTGATAAATATATGTACCGCCTCCTGTACTATGGAGGAACTCAGCATTTGTGTATCACAAAGTGTATTAATATTTTGTGTGTTACTCTCAAGAAGTACCAAATATATCCCTCAATATAACTCACACATTCCTCTTAATAATTGTTGCAGACTTACAGACTGTGTTACCTGTTAGGTGGAAAATGAAGTTTTAAGTGTGACTGATATCGGGCTCAATCAACCTGTAGCTCGCGAGCAACATGTTGCCCGGAGAGACATTTTGAATTAGAAAACCTCTCTTAGCCCTTTCCTTAGCAAAGTGAGCGTGGAACACCGAAGCAGTTTGGAAACCTGTGAGCTGTTTATTTATGAAGGCTTATGTTAAATTAATAATTAATTGCGTAAAAATGTGCTGAAAATAGAGATACTCAATCCTATGTAGTGAAATGTAGCGAATTTAATTTTTAGAGTCTTTTACTGTTATTTTTATAAGCAGTGTTCTATTCGGTCCTTGTTGTTCCACAGTCAGATACGACCTGCTACCATGACACAACGAGGGCCTAATAATATAAACGCCTTTGTATGTGCATTTTTGAAAGTGATTTAAGTCTTGCGTTTTTTACATTATATATTTTGTACGATATTTTAAATAAAAACGGTTAATGTAAGAATTTGCATCTTAAATTTTTATTGTATCTCACTGTGTATGTTTTTGTATTGACATGCCTGATGATGGCCTAAGTACAGGCCGAAACACGTAGCATACATGTGAGGGCAATCTAAGTTTATTAATTAAATTTGTGTCCTATTAAACCGAAAAAAATGTGATTTTGTTCAGTAGGGGTACACATGAAGTAAAATTTTCAAAACACGTCAGAGACATAAAAAAATCAGCCCAAACGTTCAACTTCTTTCTTCCACTACATACTAAATCAGTCCATTTTCAATTACCTTAACTTATTCAGTTCCCCGATATCTACCTTACTCGCAGCCTAAGTTTACCGGAACGGCGAGCGAACAAAGCCAGAGATCCCCAGAGCAATAAATTTTCTTTTCGTCGCTTAGTAGATTTAATGCTTCGCACACCACTATTTTTGGTGCGCTGTCATTACTACTACTACTACTACTACTACTACTACTACTACTACTACTACTACTACTACTATTACCACTACTACTACCACCACCACCACTGCTGTTGCTGCTGCTGCTACTTACTACTATTACTGCTGCTGCTGCTACTACTACTACTAGTGCTGCTACTGCTACTGCATTAATCAGTCCTCAAACAGTTAACAGACTCAGCAGGCCTTAGTATCACTGGCTCATGAATCAATATATGTGCTTTGAATGTAGATAATCGCAAGCAGTCTCTGGACTTTTATGCGGAATGCTACTGACTGTTGAAAATGAGATTTATCGTAGTTTTCTGCAGTTTTCTCACCGGAGTGATGAGATAAAGTCTTCACTTTTGTTCAAGTTGACTCCTTGTAACTTACCCATTCAGTATGCATAATCGTATTCCCATTTAATCGTTTTAGTAACTGTGTGTTTAGGCCGTACTAGTTGTTATTTTTGTTGCTGACGTATACGTCGTAACCTTTTCGATGCGTGTGCTTTCCTTTTAGCCGAGAACACCGTCGGAATATCAGGAATGCGGCATAGTGCGCTAATTGATGGTAAATATTACAGGTGAAAAGGATCGCATATGCTTGATTGGTGAATCTGTTATTTTTTTATCCTACGCCAGTTAAAGTAATGTCTCCTGTTTTCTTTCTTTAGTCGAATATAATTTTGCCTGTTATTTTCATGGTGCTTTATTAAAAGAGCAAGTGATGATGCAGAACGGAGTAAGAGTTAGTTGCTTATGGAGGTTAGTATGAACTGCCAATTAAAGTAATGATAGCATGCCTAAATTATTTGGGGTGTTGAAAGAAATGAGCGTAGCCCGTTATAAGATATTCTCCCTATATTTACATAAACAGCTGTTGAAAAATAAGGCAACCTCACTCAGAAAGACGAAGTCAAAATGGCGTATGCAATATACATCACAATAAATTGTATTTCAGTAATCACAGTAATTATTAACCAACAAATGCACTATATAAAATTTTACATTAAAACACTTAAAATCGCTCCAACATGTTTCGATCCTAAGATCATCCTCAGGGAGTTACGTTGTTCCTTGCTAAAGTCATTTTAAAAACATTCACAAAATAATCTGTTATATTAACAGTGTATTGTGGCAGCATATCGTGTTGTGTAAGAGTACGTTGTTAGGAATGCGTCTGGCTATGGTGTGCGTCGTGTGTTACGTAGTGAAAGACTACGTTATACACGACGCACACCATAGCCAGACGCATTCCTAATAACGTACTCTTACACAACACGATATTCTGCCACAACACACTGTTAATATAACGGAAATATTTTGTGAATGTTTTTAAAAGCAAGAAAAACGTAGCTCCCTGAGGATGATCTTAGGATCGAAACATGACGGAACGATTTTAAGTGTTTTAATGTGAAATGTTATATAGTGCATTTGTTGGTTAATAATTAGATTGATTCTACGAAATGCACGGTGCAACAATGAGGATATGTATTTCAGTAAGTTGCACTCTTCTATTTTCTTCCCATTTACACCAAATTCTTACAAATGGTTTACTCCCTCGCAATTTTTTCAACACACAAATTACTTACAACGTGCTTAGGGATAAAAACTGGGAATCTGATTTACTGTAAATTCAATTAGAACCTGTTTATAACGCTGTTGTTTTAGTAAAGATTAATTTTTTCAGCGTCGCATACATAACAGCAGAGACAAAAAACTCTAGATGGACATCTTATGGATATACTCTGGAAATGTCGAGTAGGAGACACGAAAGTATAAGGATGGAGGATCTGAGAGAAATACTCATACTTTGTGTACGGGAGCTGAATGGAAACGGCTCAGGAAGGCATCCAACTAAGGCTTCAATATTAAGAATTTTGAGACTTCGCGCTTTGCTAAAGTGGTTGAGATCTTAAATCAGTCATGTTCAGAAAACGGGAAAATATTTTTTTTGGGTTTATTTAAAGTCAGTTTACCTCCATGGGCCTTGAGTATTATGTGATCGGACTACGGACTTTGTAAGTATTTGGACGAAAAATCATAGACTCTTTAGTATATCGGGCTAAGTACAGTGGAAACAACCGTATCCTATTTTAGTTTAGCGAACTGGGTACAGAGAAAACACCCACGATAAAACTGAGTCAAACGCATGGAATTTTGCGCAAGAATAGAACCTAGGACAACCAGAATACGAAGTAGAAGCGCTGAGTCCATCATCATGACAGGTAAAACAAAGAAAATGCAGATTGTGATAAGCTGTTTACATTTCACGTCTCTCCGCAGTGGTCTCTGCTTTACGAAGTTGGGTAAATCAAAATGGAGACCATGTAACTTGGCTGGCCTGTCTTCATCAATCCCCCTGCCCTTCCTGCCTGACGACACAGAGTCCCTGCTAATCCCTGCTTAGGGCCGGTAATTGTGCGCGCTCCCTCCTAGTCAGTACGTAGCTCATGTCGTCACCGGGCAGAGTATCGAGTGAGAAAGAGATGAACACATGTATAAATCTGGACGACGAGAAGGACAGAGCTACATTAATGTGGTTGAGGGACGGCAGGAGACTGGACGAGTGTTGGAGAACGCGCTCAAGAGATTCTCCAAACAAGAAGTTTGTTCAGCAGTGGACGAGGGCAAGTAAGGTTATCACCCTCTATCACACTCTATCCCCTGAGGGTTAACCCTCATTTCATGACGATAGACCCTCAATCAAGAGTCTGCCTACGCCAGAGTGAAACCTGATCGAGTTGAAGCAACCCTTACTACTATCTCTGTTCCCGTCCCTGTGGGGGAACTCGTCATTAGATAGCTAAGGCGTCATCATCTACATCTCTATCAAATAACTGATAGCCCCCGTTGAGCGTAAAATATTCAGCAGGACTAAGCTCTAAATCCGAACGCAGGTTAATTCATTTAAAAGTGGATAACACTGTGAGTCATTTACTTCACGTCTTGTACTAAAGTAAAACTGCTGAATGTCGGGGACAAATTCTGCCCCCACCTTCACGCTAGCAGTAACTTTTGGGTTGAAAACATCTGTACCTGTCGAGTTAATCTCCGTAGATATTGAACTTATTTTGAGTCTGAAGACGCGGTCAGATACTGTCTCGAAACGTAGTACTTTTATTATGGTTAAAGGACAATAGAAGAAGTTCATGAAGTAAATAACTCCGAATGTGATATACGATCATCACAGTCCCATAGAAATGAAGTACATTCTAGTCATTCCGGAGGCTGCAGGTGTGCCAGGATTTAAGCTGTTGGAATATAGATACTGGTTGTAATTGTTTGTTATCGCGTGATCGAGTGAGCGACGTAATGATACGATGCTTCATCCAAAGAGTATTAAGGTGGGGAATGGCGACTACGAACACAAACAGCTGGAGCAGCAAGGAGAAGCGGAGTGGGAATAGGAGAACAAAGTGAATAATACACTTTAGGTTCAGAAGTTTTCATTTAAATGGCGGAAGATATAATCGCAATATATTTTAAGCTAATATTCTAGTTTTTGCCCGCAAAACGTGAGAAAAACAATACCAATTCTTCAACAAAGAAAACAGAATACTAAACCTTATTTCTGCAAGGAAATGTTGACCAATATTTACCAGGGAAATCGTCTATCGAAATCCTAAGTTTTCACTATGTGTAGTCCATATGCTACACGGGTATTTGCGTCACCTATTACATAGACCTATGTCAAAAACAAAAATAAGTTGTTCTTGCGAGTCTTCATGGCGAGAAGTAAGATATAATTGCAAAAGCATTTTTTCTGATGAAAATTCTGTCAATGCGTGATTCAACTAGGAAAAGGTATGCAGTCAAACACAACTTAATCACGGAGGTGTATTTAATGACTATGTGAAGGAAACAACTACATGTTTCGGCCTGTATTGGCCATCATCAGGTTGTCTAGGGAACTTAAGGGCTAGCTATATGCATGCGCGCGCGTGGTGTAGAGATCTCTACATACGCATAGCCTGACAAACCGAATCAAAACAGGAGTCAGATAAAACACTATGAAACGGAACAGAACTTCCTAGATAGGCGTGGTTCAAGTTTTTGCGGTGGCTCTTGCTCAGGTGAAGGTATTTTACGTAATTACAACATGTAATTTATGTTCCGACGTTTCGAGGGAACCTGCTGCCTACGTATCCATTGTGACTGGATTGGTTCGAGAACCTGAGCGACTGGGAGGAGGAAATTTCCTCCTATGTTGAGACGAAGTTATCCTACACGTTGTAAGAACACGGAGTACTGTAATTTTAATTGCAATGCTACTTTTCTCGCAAATGGAATTAAGTAGCGCACTGCTGAACTTCAGTTACATGGACTATATGAATCAATATTTGTTAAGAGGAACATAGCCAGATTACATTTACCTTGAGGTACAGGACATACAAGTACACGTACAGACGTGAAACGCATGGAAAATCACTCAGCAAAACCACCCTGCCCCTCAATAGGTAAAGTTATTCTTGTACAGGCTGGACAGGTCCTTAGGGCTACAGAAGTTTGAGTCCCCCAGGGGTTATAGACAATCGGTACATGAACTTCGCAAGATTGTTAGGCCGATGCACAGGCCGTTCAGGAGATACCGCTGGTACTCATTTCTGTTAGAATTTGAGTCGACCCTAGATCCATAGTGCGGCCGGAAGCATTAATTAAATTAAAAATCCCATTGACCCCAGCGTGAATCGAGCCCCTGTTTGTAATGCAGTGCCTCAAACGACTGTTCCACGCCCACGCTTTCATGAAGCGATTATTCTATGCGCTTAGCTTTGACATCTTCACGTACTGACGTCAAACGCAAGAAAAGCTACTCAGCAAAATACTGTCTGCGCCTCAACCGCCTAGATAACCAGGGATCACGCTCCGTACGTGACATACAGAAAGAAGTGCTAAACGTTAGCTGTACGTTCGTGCAGGAAATACAAAATACATCTGTCGGCTACTGGATTTCATGTAATCTTTAAAGAAAGACTGATATTTTTTGTCGATGCTGAATATAAAGTAATATATTCCCCTCAGCGTGCGTTGCGAATAGGGCACTAAATCCAAAGGTACCAGTTTAGGTATGGAATGCAGAGCAGAAAAATTCAAGTGCGTTTACTCACTGCTGTCTAATTATCTCGTAAGCGGCAAGACACAAGGGAAAGTGTCGTGTGTTTCTCTGTAACTCTTGTCATAGACATTTTTCAACCTGACAGATATTTAGCGAGCCACGCTCAAGATATGCACCCGACGGCATGCAGATTTACTTGTAAAGTTTATTTTGTTTCGTATGGTTCTATTAATGACTGAATTGTGCCAAAACTGTCGTGGAGATCGAAAGTATCAAAATAAATAAAAATTCATTGAAAATCTTAAGAGTTCTTTCACGCTAACAGTCAGGCTGACGGACATGGAGAATGGAATTGAAGAATTTTTAATGTTAAACAGCCAAAATCAATGAAATTATGAACGTGCTTAGACACGTGTTTCAGGCGATGGAAACGTGTGGGCGAATGGAAATAAAGCTGTACGTCTTCTTAACAACATTTTTACTGTAATGGCATCAGAGTTCAGCTTCACCTTCCGGCCGCCTTGTCTTCGTAGTAGTTCGGTAGGAAGCTGAATGGCCCGCACATTCTTTCTGGATGTTTTACAAGAAGAAAATCATGCTTCTGCTGAGAATTGAAGGCCGGTCATCCAGTTCGTACTCGGTTCGTCTCCGATTGCTTATTGAAAAGAAAATTAAATAATCACATGCCTTGAATACCGTAGCCTCTCTTGCTTGAAGTTACGCAGAGAGTTATTTTTGCACGTTTTCTTTTTCTGTTCATTTGACCGAAGATGGGTGCAAGAAAGGTAACTGATTAAGAACCTTAACCAGTGAGTGACTAAATTAACTATGTGAATAATTTTGAACAATTTAACAAGTCAAGTGTATAGCAATACATAACAATATACAGGGTGATTAAAAAAGATGGACTCAATTGAAGAGTAAACGGCGCCTCAACACAAGTCAGACAGTTGGTTGCGGTATTCCAAGTTCTCTGCTCGCTCTACGGTTTGACTTGCGTGGGCTACGCTCAAAACTGTCTTGAATTCGTCTCACGTTCTCCTCTGATACAGGTGGTCGGTCGGAGCTTTTGCCTTTACACAGACAGCCTATTTGCTCAAATTGGTGATTCCAACGAGAAATGTTCTTCCTCGTTGGAAGTTGAATGTTGAAACGAAGACGAAACGCACGCCGCACAGCAGTCGCCAACTCAGTTTTAATGAAATCACGAACGCAAAAAATCTTGTGTTGCATAGTAGCCATTTTGCTCTCAACTGACGCTGCTGCACAGCTGTGAATTAGGCGAGAGCTATAGCGGTAGATGTTGAACCCTTTAGGTCCTTCTCTTTCAAATATTATGTAGATCATTCACATACGATGTATAGTTCAGGAAATATAGACGTACAAAATTGAGTCAATCTTTTTGAATCACGCTGTACATATATATATATATATATATATATAAATCAAGCATATCGAAATAACAATTAGTGTTTAACTTAGTAATATCGAAATCACTATCACATTGCAGGGTGTACAGCACTTAAACAAATGAAAATAGCTTAATCATTCGGCCAAACTCGTAAAATTCCCCTTTCTGGACAGCAATCCTGCGGTTTAGTACTGACTGCAAAATGTCTGCCAGTGTTGCAACCCAGCCTGCGATAGATGACAAGTAACTAATCTGGTATTCGTAATTACCTAAACATCGCCTTCAAATGTTTCAAAAACTGTGGAAGTTAATTACTCGAAGGATGCATTAAAATATTGAAATTGCAATTATTTTTCTACAAAGTTCTTCCTAAAATAAACATATTTCGCCTTTTACAAATTATTTTGTAATAAAAGCAGGATAAACGTATTTTAAAATTGTCTGTAAGGCTAGCTAAAAAGTTTTGGATATAGAGGTAACAAACAATACCTGTATGTACACATCATTCTCCGATCTTCGTTTTTCTTCTCTTTCGATATTGAATTACCATGTCTGAAACATTAAAAATTGTGGAAGAAAAACTTAAACGATCTATATTTTAAGGCACTCTTTACAAAATAACTTGTGATTATACAGAATGGCTAGTCTTCTCTTGTTTAATACAACACTGTTACTGAACTGTGGTCTTATTTCGAAAAGCTCCCTTCAAAATGTGTTCTTTTTATGAAATGTTAAGTAAATAAAGGAAAACGACGTAAAAAAATACCAATAATGCAATGTTTTATAAACTGTAACTCCACAGTCCATTTAATGAATAAAACGTCGGAGGAAATAATGGCGCTATTTGTCATTGTTTAAAGACCGTGAAGAAGCAGGTGTAAGAAAGAAAGAAAAGAGCATATCTATCCTAAGTTCATTAACCCTTTAAACGCCGAGTTAAATCCCATCTGCCCTTTACTAGCGTTATTCGGAGCTCACCATATTCTCCACGTTAGCAGGTAAAGGGTTAAGGTAGTTTGTTATTCTACATGACGCCCTCTGCTTACTTCTTCATGCCAAAACAAAGGTTGTATATCTGAGACTAGACGTAGTTTCCTTTCTTTCTTTCTTTTTTTTGGGGGGAGGGGGGGGGTTAGTGAATTTTCAAGCAGGAGTCGTCGATTTTGTCTCGAAAACTATATACTTTACTGTGATGAAGAAAGAAAGGTTTCGAACAGTGAACACGCAAGTACTATATAGCAATAATATGAATGTAACCAAAACCACACAGAGATCTGCAAAGGCTTGCATGTTTGAACAAAGAAGTCTACAATATCATTTCACACAATATGACGGTTTAAGGAAATGACATAAATAAATTAGTTTTCAGAGTGAGCAAATAATCCTTTCTAGCACTGTTATGACAGGTAAAAACGAGCCAACGTACATCGAACACGTATCTTTACTACAGGAGAAAGAATTAAGAAGAAGTATTTGGTGAACAAACTGTACTGAGAGCGGTCACGGAGGCGACAGAAGGATTACAGTAACATGAGAAACATACAGCAAATCATGAAGGAATTAGATTTCCATACAACGTTTTGGTCGAACGATCTGAAAGAGGAGAACGATATTGCTTGGAAGTAGTATGTGTAGCAAGAGGATAATATTCAGAATTGTCTCAGCAAGACAGCAGATCTACTGCAACTCTCACAGCCGTGACTCGGCTCGATCACAGGTTGGTCCACGTAGGATCTCCGGTGGACAAAGTGCTTCGGGTTTTCCCTCTTCAGAATGCTTCGTAATCATATTTAATGCATGAACACCGATGCTACATAAACTTACCAATTGTCAGTATCTTAAAACACACTTTCCTCTCCCATTTGTACATATACTGTCTGCAATAAATGTCGTGTTCTTGTAGTCAGGACTTCTACTTCTTGGTGTAACTTGGAGGGGCCGGTTTGAAACTTCAGCCCTATCGGCTATTCTAACTGAAGTTTCTCGCGGTCTTCCTTAATACCACAAGTATATGAAGTGACAGTACCAAATTTTAAACCAAGAGCACGTCGTTACAGATTATCTTAAACCTATTATCTACTTATCCGTGTATCTTATGTAGTCTGATACAAAGGAAAAGTGTTGGAGTCTGAAGAAATCAAACAACTAACTTTCTAACTAAAGGAGTACCCAACTTCATGCAGCAGAGTCCTATACACAAAAGTGGGTAGAGAGCTTCACCCTGCAGACATTTTATCCCAGAGAGAGGATCCTTCAGTATCCAGTAACTGAAAACTGAAAAAAAAACTGAAAATATCCTTCAGTATCGTTTGGCCAAAGGCTTGGTGGAATACACTGTGTGCCTGGAGTTGGTGACAAAAGAAAATATTCCCCCAATCTCTTGAGGAGTTGAATGATGTTAATCTAGACCTTAGTGATATTCTGGCTTATTTTTTATATCATAGTGTATATCAATTAGAATTAATTTAAACGTTTCTGGCTATCAGTATTACAACTGGTTGTCTTCAACGAAGCGTAATGTTTGAAGGAGTGAATAGAAACATTTCGACCGTAATATTATGACTCACCGTTATCACTTCGAAGGTTGCCTTATATAAAATTGATTACATATATGCTGCACATAAAGTTTTAAAGTCTACTGCAAATGTAAAACAGGTACAAATCTCCATTATTTCTTGCATTCGAACTAGAATCTAATATTCTGGTTGTATAATACTCCCTTCAATTACATGAATTGTTTCTAGTGCATAGCGCTGTTCATAAAAGGACTTGGGATCTCGGAAGAATGATTTCCTTATCGGCCATTGTAAATTATTTCTGATGCTTCTTCCTTTGTAGCAAATGGAAACTGGTCCCTGCACTGCAGTTAAGCTCTAACCTGTACATTACATCTGACGATTTACTTTCCTTTTATGGACTCTTTTTTTGGCATCGTGTGTATTACAATGGTTACCTGCTTTTGAATTCATCACGTCTTGGAGATATTAGTTATATAGTACGTCCTTTATTGTAACTACATGCAATGTGGGTCATCATCTTTACTAACAGGCACTGGAAGTCTGTTTCACAACTTCAGCCGAAATAGTTGAGAATGAAAAGCAGTCTTCATTACAACAAAACCACTTGGTTCTAGAACCTACACCAAGGCTGCCACATCACCGAAAACTGGTTTATTCTATTGAGTTTGTTACGAAAGTGTAAGAACTAACACTAATAGAAGAAAAGAGTAATAGTTATAATTACAATTATAATTATAACTACAATTACAATTTGGCCCTGACTGCCAAAATAAATACGGGCATGTGGTGTAGACTAACAGGCATCTCACTTATAATTAAACGAAAACAGTTAAGACTCTTTAGTTCATATTTATACGCCGAACAAGTTAGGCAGAGAATGGTGTTGTGTTATAGTCTCCATGCTCCTCTCTTGACTAGGTGGTCCACGCTTGATTCAACGACACGATATTCGCAAATACGCTGTAAATCGGAACATTGAAAATGTGAATATATTTTATTATTCACTGATTATTTTAAGGTTGTTGGGTTCCTGACTATTAAGGTAAAACAGGATTATAAATAGTAGTCGATTCGAAGAGATTAGTTTATTTAATGACGATTTTTTTAAAGAAAATCTTTACTCAAATTTGAAATTTAGAATAATTCATGAAGACAAGTTGAAGACGTAGAAATAAGAAACATTCTCCTATTTTAAGGTTATTTTTCTGTTCTAGTATAGACCATGTCCTTCAGATATAGAGGTGTGTAAAAATCACCACTAAATCATAGCGAGGCACTCTAAAATTCGTGTCGTGTGTGAAACCTACTTCACAAAAATATTTTCTTACCTTAGGAATTTATTGTAAAATATATAATTTACACTGCAGGATACTTCTATGCTTACTATGTAAATTTGTGTCTATCGAGTGTAATTTACGATACGTTACCGAAAGTATTAAATTATATATAATTTAATTGGAAAATACTTTCATTTTTTCAGAAGACAAATAAAAAAAATTGAAGCTCACAAATTTTCGACATGGAGATTGGCAACCTTGAAGCTGTTTGTCAATTGACACCTACACCACAGAGTTGTTTGGTGGGTTATATCTCGTATATTAGTCATTCAAAAATTTCCTGAGTTACATTATTGGGATATTATACTCACTCCAATTTTATTGTTTTTTAATAACAAGACATTTTATTCTCTCAAATTTTCCTTAGTTTACAACAATAGACTATTTTATTCACTCGAAGTTTCTGAGTTTTCATTAATAGGACCCCAATGCATGAAAATACCCACTGATTCAAAGTAATTTGAGTATAAGAGTTTCCCTCAATGTTATCCAAGCAATGAACCTCTGATAATTAGCAGATATTCTTTCTACTTCATGCGAGCTTGCTTGTGTGGGTGCATAAAGCGCACGTAATCTTTACTTCCTCCCCCTGAAAATGTTGAGCGGCAAAACGTTTCAATCTCAGATTTAAATTCGGCGCCTGCAAATTTCATGCCAACGAATATTTTCCCTTAAGTGAAGCGAAAAAAAATCTTGTTTCAAAGTAGAATCTTACCGATCAAAAGCTCTAAAGTGTGGGTAATATTACCGGCACTCAGACGGATTTTCTCTATCGTTACAACACTCAGAACGAATATAAGGAAAGAAGCTGTCTATCACAAATAAAAATTTATTATGAAGTAGGTGGGAGATTTTGTGCTGTAAAAAATCTCCCACACACATAAAAACCCTTAGCAGTGATAGACGGCTTCTTTGTTAATCTTTGTTATAATAATTACTATGGTATGAAACAATTTAAGGATCAAAACGAAAAAAATTTTCGGAAACTACCTGCTTCCGACCTTGAATGAAACCACTAATCATTAGAAACAATTCACCACAATACAGCAAATACTTAATCATAAATCAAACGTGAGGAATAACAAAACATCATACATCAAAATATATAAATTCCACGTAGGTGATATCTAAGAAATTTAAAGTAATGATAAAATATAAAAATGTTATGTAGGTCTGTGCATCATGCATGTCATATCTAACATAGTATGAAAACAATTAATAAAAATCAGTGATCAAATACATAAGCGGCCAAAAACCTCCGTTTATGGAAGTAAGATATAAACCTCTCCAGAAGTGTCTGGCGTGTAATACTTACCCTGTGTGCTTAGTGGAGCCCATTGTTAATAAGAAGCCTGGATATATTTAGGTGAAATGAAACAGAGACGTGAAATCTTTGTGCATCTATTCCATATGTTAGAGAAATTTATGAAATGTTCAAAAGATTTAGTGAAGGTTACAAGATTAGGACTGACTTTGAAAATAAATATATTTAGGCAGTTATTTAATTATCACACCAACTGACGCACATATATAAAATGTTTTAATGTAAAAAATTATATATGTGCATTAGTTTGTGTGCTAATTAAATGATTCTACGAAATGCACGGTGCAACGATGAAGATACTCAGGCAGGTTATTGACAAAAACAAAACCTATTTAGGACACATTAATAAGATCAAGATGTGCTTACAAAATTCAGCGTGAATGTGTGAGAGTTGACGTTAGTGAAATGGGCAGACTTTTGGGCGTAAAATTAAGGAAACATAAATATAATTTGAAAGAAGGACACTTTGACAAATCGAAATTGGCATTACTTGCTTTTGAAGAAGGGCACAAATTGTTTGGACACAGGATCCTATTTTGCAAATTGAGCCCCATCTTGTGTTTTGGAAACATAAAGAAACGGCTCACTAGTTTTGTTCCGACAATTCGATTATTCAGCCCAGTTTAAAAATATCTCATATATTGTTCACGGTTTACTGAAGTAACTAAAACGTGATTTAGGTTAAATCTCATGCTTTTCTCATGTCTTTTTTTTGTGTTAGTTATTACTTCTACAAAGAGAGACTGCTTGTTGTTTACACATTTGTCTACTTTATTTTCTGTAGATTCTTTTTCTAGTCTACTGGATCTCACATGCATGACTTGCAGATATATTTCATTATTATTATTATTATTATTATTAATTTCTTAAGTTTTGCGTACGTAAAATATATGTTTTTTTGGTGCTTGGGGTTGGTGTTCATTGCGTGTGATTTATGATTATGTGCATCCTATATTATGAATTGAATTTTTGTTAGATTTAGTGGTTTCACCTGAGGAAGGAAGCAGATAGCTTCCGAAAAGTAGTGTTCGTTTTGAGAATTGTAAAAATATAAAACTTCCTTTTGGATGTTGCGGACATTTCTAAAGTAAATTCATTGTTAAAAATTTGTAGACTACTTTTAAAGATTTGATGTTGTGTAGTTGTAAATGCTGTGACATGATATCCTGAAGAATTGTCCTGCACGCGTAAAAAGTCTAAAATACGTTTATTACTTAAATCCATTTACCAATTAAAAACTACCATAATAATTCCTTTCATTTTGTTACTCTCATTAGGTACATTGTTGTGAAAAATGTCTGAATATTATTTTATGAGTGTGTTAAATGTGTTCATGCTTAGGACATTTCAAATTACGGCCACTTTTCGTTATTTACGCATTGGCAAGTAAGTTAAGCCAATCCCCATTACAAGGTGAAACTGATCCACTTTTACAGATGTGGGGTGCAGTTAGCTATTGTAAAATATTGTTTTACTGGTAGAAAGGTCATACAATTGCCACCGTATAGTTCAAATATCTACAGTAGTGATAATATTTTATGACAATGGTCATGATTATAATTGTCGTGTACTTTAATATGGTATAATTTGATTTAATAGCCTGACTTCTGTCCATTACTCTAATTAGTGAAATAATCCGATTTTATTTTGTACCACACAATGATCAATCAGGGCACATACAACTGGTATTTGTATTAAAATCTTCTTTTGTCTTTTCACTTCTCATTTCGGTGAACAAAGCAAATGTTACCAGGCTTGTTGGATAAACGAAAATCTGCTATGAACCTGAAAATTCATACACCTGTATGTTACACTCTCAAAATGAAATACTGCTATAACCTTTATAGACAAGTTATTATAGCGTAATACGAAAATACACAACCAAATTTTCACAAACATTAAAACTTCACAATATACAACTTATACAAATGCAATAGAACTAAAAATGTTTGTATAAAAAGTATTTTTAAGGGCGTAAAATTCGAAAAGTAACATAACAGCACGTATTTGAGATAATTCTAACTTGAGGTTACAAAAAAATGATTTTATTATATTACATTGAGGAGAAGTGCTGAGAGGATTTGAAGTTCCACATTTTCCTTCTTTTGCTTCACCAGTTTGGCGAATTAAGGTGCTGCTGTAAATTAAATTACATAATTCTGTTATCTAGTGACGTGTATAATTCTGTGGGTACGTACTCCGACTGTCGGACCTACCGTCTGGTGTGGGTGCACTCATATGTCAAGATTTTCTGTGATTTGCTTCATTGTGGTCCAGGGTGGAGTACGATTCACATATTGGAGTCATGTTTTAACTGTGTTGCACGGAAGATCAGTGATACAGTCGTACCTGTAAATACAGTCGTACCTGTAAATAAAGTAGCCGACACAATTTACGAAGTGCTTATTACGTATTAATCAACAAATATACTGTATTTCTACGGATGTTGCCACATTGTCGTCGGATTTAGGGCGAACTTCTGATATTAGGCTTCGTGATCACCGATTTTATGTAATGATCAAAGTCGATGGTAGCTAAACTTTAAACTTATTGTTAGAATGCTACTTAGAATCCGAATCCGACCTAAAACAGAATTATGTGCAGAGCAGGACGTCGAGTTAGAATTGTATTTAGAAGCCGTAGAGACTGACGAGTTTTGTCACTTTTAACCTTTTAAACGCCGAATTGCATCCAATCTGCCATTTGCTGGCATTATTAGGAGCTCACCATATTCTCCACGTTAGCAGGGTAAGGGTTAAAGATAAAAAAGAAAGAGAAAAAATTCAGATTTTCACTTTTTGTTTTTCCAAGTAGGAATAGGCAACTTGTTTTAGTTTATGTACATACTTTGCCAACAGTCACAAATTTTTAAATTTTAATTTTTTTTTCGTAATTTGTGAACATAATGAGAATGTTAAACAAACTTTTTCGCTAATTCATAGTCAAGGGACAAAGGAGACGAAAATTGTGTCTGCTGAATCAACAGATGAAACTCTAAGAGTTGCGAGGCAAACGTTTCTGAACTGGGACATTATGAACAACGTTAAGATTTCTTTTGCTACAAACCGGAATTTCTCCTTTTAAAATAGTCACTTTCAGCATTCATACGCTGGACGAAGAGCATCTCCCACTACTGGAAGCATGTCTGGAATGTTCGTTTCTTGATGTTCAACAGCACCCCCCTGCGATTCAGCTTCAGTCTCCGCCGTATCCTCGAATCTCTTTTCCTTTAACTGCATGTTTGTCTTTGGGAAGAGGAAGAAATTACAAGGAAGTTGCTGTTCTTTTGGTATAGTCCTACAAGTTCTCGCACACAGAAATTCGGCTATGTATTTGGTCGTCTTTCAGCAGACGGAGTACGAATTTTGCAACAGCCCGCCCCGCCTCATATTTAAATCCTCGGCTAAGATGGGTGAACAAGTATCGTATGATAGAATTTTACAAAAATCGTAAATAGTACGTTATCTGACATAATGGATGTTATGAAACACCATTTCCAAACTATATGTCTCACTTGACGACAGGTGACGTGGACATTCATAATCTACAAAAGAAGTCTGGTCACTTTTGAAAAGTGAATAACATCCAAAGATCCATGTTCTGCTCATGGTTTCAACAGCAGATGTTTTTTAAAGAGATGGCGTAAGTTTCAGAAGCCGTTTTATCAAGGTTAAAAAATTTGATGAAAAATATATATTTCATATAGTTCACAAATTTACCGGGCTGCACTAACCGTAGAACGCAATCAATAGAAACTAACTTAAAGACTGAATTATCTCAGAGGTACCTCGCAGAGAATAACTGCATCGCTCCACTTGGCCAATCAGAAAAATGTTGTCTGGCAATTCGTAATTGTGTCGTGAGAACAATTTCGTACCTTCTTACATGGCATTCCTGCAGTAGAAGGATATCGGTATAAGCAGAAAATATGTTTGGGCATGTTTTATTTATCAATCGGTCTTGTGAAATGTCCCTTGTATATATATATATATATATATATATATCAGAGGTGGGCCGGGTAGCTCATTCGATATAGCGACTGATTACGGGCTGGACGGTCCGGGATTAAATCCCGGTGGGGACGAGATTTTCCGACCGTCCAGATCGGCCCTGGGGCCCACACAGCCTCCTGTAAAATGGGTACTGGGTCTTTCCTGGGAGTAAAGTGCGGCCGAGGCGTGATGCTGACCACTCACCCCCTTCTAGTGTCGCGGTCATGGAAGAGTAGAGTTATACCTCTACCCACCCTCTGGGCCACACCGGGCCTGTAACAGGATCACTTTACCTTTAGCTTTATAAATAAATAAATATATATATATATATATATATATATATCAGAAATATTTTGAAGCAAATAAGAGAGTATTGCAAAAGTCCCCTTTTTAACTCAAATAAATGTCTTAACTCTGGGGATTAAGGAGGCATGGAATTTTCGAACTTTTATTACTGGGACCTTTACTGTTCTTCACATACGTAAATAACATTCTTTTAGCTACAAATTTAGTACAGCATGTAGTAAAACTGTCAATGAATTGTTACTCTGTCAAATCCAGTTTTTGCCTATGAAAAAAATGGTTAAATTTTTCAGATTGTCCCTAAATCTAAATACGAGTAAATTAAACATAACTAAATTTGTAATAACAAATCCACAAAAATATGCGTATTGGAAGCAGTGAAATCTGGCAGAGTGAGAAATTACGTACTTTCGAAACTAAGGAGAGCATTTTATGCAATTAGTTAAATACTTCATGTTGGCATAATCATCTACCTCAGATTATTTTGCCTGTAATGAGGCATAGAATACGTGTTTATTCACCCCATAATAAAAGAATACTTGTTTTATGGAAGGAATCCGTAAGACTTATGTCTGGTACGTTGATATTTTTACAGTGTTTATTATAAATTGTAATTTTTTACCTTATGATTTTTCCACATTCTGTGATCACGGAACCAACCTTTGAATTAATAGAATATATGTTAATGTGTGTATATACCACCATTAAAAGTTTCAAGTTTGAATATCAATATTTGTTATCGAAAGGTATTTCTCAGTGAAGGTTTCCTAATCTCAGCTGAATTTAAATTCTGTGAACTTGAGTTTTCTCTAATCATTTAATTTACATAGTCCAGGATATTACCGTATGGAGAATTTGTTTTGCTGTAAAAGAAATTTTTTTGTTTCACTCTTATTAACTGGAACTAAGGAGAGGTGGGGAGAATGTACGTTGCATAGTTGGTGGTCTTCTTGCCAATTGTCCTACCGACAGGTAGTTGTGTCATGCTGGTACTGATTTGGAGCATGCTGGAAGACATTGTCGTCACTGGCAAGTTGGTAATCTGGCCTTTCCAAATGGCGGCTCAGTATGTTGACCTAAACAGCCAGGTATGCTGGCTAACCAGTAAAGTTCATCTACTCTTCTGCAAAACATATATACAAAAAAATTCACTATCCGTGCGGACGGACGTTGAGAAAATACAGTAAACTTTCTACCTGCCTCTGCGAATTTAAACAAATTTATTATCCAAGTGACTGGTGGGAATGAGTGAAGTAGCTTGTTTTTATGGCTTCTGGATTGATTAATAATTTTGCCGCACATTTTGTTGACCCTTGGAATCTGCCGCTCAGGGTGGCAGCACCACTCCCTTTCTCCCCACCTGCGCTCCTATCGGCCTAATTGAGACCTGACGACGTAAAAGTAAGTAGCTTAATATGAGATATTCATTAAGCTCTAGTTTTGCCTTGTTAACATGAAAAATTTACATTCTTTTTTCTAACATTAACTTCTAACTTTTTGAAGGCTAAGAAGCCAATTTTTCTGGTGTAAGACTGTATGGATTTTTTTTTATAGGATTGCCAGTCCGTGGCTGATATCTGTCTCCACGGAATACCTGGACGTTAGGTACTCCAATACAGAAATGGGTGACAAATCCCAGTTTTAGGTGGAAGAATATTGTCTATACATCAATACATTTAGCATAATTTAAAGTCACAGAAATCGGTCTGAATGGTTAGTTATAACGAATCATCTCAATATTCATTTCCGACATTATGTTTTTTAGTTGTTAGAAAATACAAAATAATTAATAAAAGACGTGTATTGGTTATACCAACAGTGAAATACTTACTGTCATCATGACACAGAAGAAAATGTGAATAGTAGAAATAAAAAGACGGTCATATAATTCTTTCATGTTGTACCGAAGTAAGAATTCAACAAAGCAAAGTTTCGAGAATAAAATTATCAACAAAAATTATTTCAGGGCTTCATAGGGACTAATGTCACTCTCACGCTAGAACTTGACAAAAACAGGCCAATGCGCCCTTGCCTGCAATATAGAATGACGTGCGTGTCAACTTTTTATGAAGGGCCTTCAACTTCAATGTGTTGGAGATTTCTTTTCTGTGGTACAAGAGCCCCTAGTGGGCAAGGGTCTTCTCTTTAGCGAGGCTTCACGATCACGCTCAATTAGACACCACACACTCGGTAGGACTTTTCTGGGACGAGTGATCAGCCGGACGGAGAGTCACAACACACAACACTCACCAGAGACAGACATTCATGTCCTCCGTAGGATTCGAACCCTGAATCGCAACAAGCGAGTGACCGCACTCCCACGCCTGGAGACGTGTTACGTGTGTTAATTACGGTAAGTATTTGTCTATATATTATACTAAAAATGTACAGTATCGACAAAAATAACCACGTTCCAAATTAGGCCTACGTAAACAAATTTAGATGTGCTTAATCATAAAGTTTACTATACGAGGTAGAGTCCATTTTATTTGAGGGAGTCTACAGATTTTAGTGTGCGCTTTTCCAATTATGGCTTGTGACTGGTGCGTCTCTTTAGTATTAACTTTCCCCCTAGCAAAATTGAGGCTAGATTAGCAATTTGCATCAGGGAGCACTTAAAATATGAAGCTGATTTAACATTTAAAAGAGCATGAGAAACAGAAGCTGTTTTTTCCTGAAATTTAGTGTACAAAATCTGAAATAAGAACCTATTTTTATATCATTTTTATTTTCAGAAAACGGAAGCAAATCCAATAGAATAGTATGATTATTTATAATTATGTTTATGTTACTTGAAATAGAGCTAAAAATCTGTCGTTTTGTTCTTATGTGTAGATTTTTCTCTTCCTCAATTGATGAAGTAAAACAAATTTAATAAATAATTAAAGCATGTTTATGTTTCCGCTGGTGTTCTTCGTTTGGTTTGCACCAGCCTAAACTAGAAGTGGAATGAAACATATAGATAATATGTCCAATTTTATGACACTCGGCAGAAAATTCAGACCACCGTGACTCTGTGTCTTGAAAATTTTTAAATTTCTGACTAAAAACACAGGAATTGTGATTGTGTGACTATTTTCAGGTGAAAGCAATATTAATGTCATTCGGTGAAGGTTCTTAGAATATAGTGAGGAGAAAGACATTTAAAAAGTAGTTTACGCGTTATTATTATTATTATTATTGTTTTTATAGGTACTACTCCCACTGACATCATCATAATCATTTTTATTATTATCAGTACTCTAAAACACCATGTTGCACAGTCCTATTTTCGAAGTTAAAATTCCTTAAGCTAGGCAAGAATTTTCTTACATCTTTTGCAACCTGTAAGTTCATTACATGCTCAAAAGATCGTGTTCCTTGTCCGTATCCTGAACCAAATCATTCCAGTCCACACACTGCGATCCGAGTTCCTTTCAGATCTGTTGTAAATTTTTTGATCCCATCTACATCAAAACTTTACAGTTTTCTTTTTTTTTTTTTAGTTTCCTCACCAAAATCTTTTATGCACTTTTCCCCTTACCCACAAATACCATACTCTTCTCCTTTATTTTATTTTGTTGAGTGTGAAGAATATGAGTC
>Ga0123352_10000620_pt1 | contig 43314 bp, 37 predicted proteins | sample TergutLab28metaG_FD_89700 | JGI IMG/M metagenome (GOLD analysis project Ga0123352, IMG submission 89700) | Labiotermes labralis P1 segment gut microbial communities from Petit-Saut dam, French Guiana - Lab288 P1 | ecosystem: Host-associated > Arthropoda: Insects > Digestive system > Gut ... | reverse complement strand
TAGCTGGTTTAACAATTCACGTAGGTTATCCAAAGATTATGAAATTTCAACTGTTTCTGCGGAAAACATGGTTATGATTTCACACTTAGCTACTTTGATTAAGCGCTTTTGAATACGGCTTCTTAGTCTGAATCAAGGTGAAACACCAGTAGTCGTCGGCAAGAAGTTTATACATAATATAGCCAACGGCTATATTATATACTTGTATCTGACGATTATATCAATATTATTCTGGAGCGCTTGCGTGATAAATGAACTCCACGGTTTTTGGGCTGCAGAAAAGAAATCCAAACAAAAAGCGGCGTAGCCTGGAAAAAATTCCACGCTACGCCGCTTTTTAGTGGACAGGAAAATTGTTTTTGGTACGTTTTGATGAGTTTGCCTGGTAGGCTACATTGCGGGAACTACTTCAAGCTCAACTTCTTTGGTCAGGATTTCAGCGTAGCTGAACGACACCGTGCTAGCTTTGGATTCAACGTACAACGTGAATATCTTGGGGTAAACGTCCACAATGACCCCATGCGTAATTTCCATCTTATTGCGCCCTTTCGACGTGCGGCACCTGACCCTTTGCCCTTTATAGGCCACGATTTCATCCTTTATTGCTGTGATAGTCCGTAGCATGAGTATCACTTCCTTTTTAAGGATGTTAACATAGAAATGCTGAAAAAAAATGAGCATTTTTCCCAACTTTAATGCATATCAGCGCATATTTTCCAAGAGCAGTTTTGACATGCTACGAATATTTTATTTTAAAACTTCATGCTATCCTAACCCTGACATGGGGTAAAATTGTTGCCGTATGCGCATAGCATACTTACATTAAGGAGACTCAAAAATGACCGCCGACAATACAAAGCTCCGCATTGACGAGCTTTATGAACAGCTTGCCCGGCATGGGCGGCTTTATTATGAAAATGACGCGCCCATCGTATCCGACACCGAGTACGATGCCATGTTGCGCGAACTCGGTGAACTGGAGACCGCGTACCCTGAGTTTACACGTGCCGATTCCCCCACAAAGCGCGTGGGCGGCGCGGCGCTGGAAAAGTTTGAAAAGGTGGAACACAGCTTCCCCATGCTGTCTCTCGACAACGTATTCAGCGAGGAAGAACTACTGGCTTTCGGAACGCGCATCGACGAGCGTCTGAACGACCACGCGGAAAAAAGATCGTTTGTATGCGAAATGAAAATTGACGGGCTAGCGGTATCTCTGATGTACGAGAACGGAGTGTTTGCGCGAGGGGCGACTCGCGGCGATGGGAAAATCGGAGAAGACGTAACCGAAAATCTCCGCACGGTAAAAAGCCTGCCGTTGCGCCTGCATAACAATAATGACGAAAGTGCTGTACCGGAAAGGCTAGAGGTGCGCGGTGAAGTCTTTATCACGCGCGAGCAGTTCGCCGAGCTTAACAGAACCCGCGAGGAAAATGGCGAGCCGCTTTTCGCAAACCCACGCAACGCAGCAGCAGGCAGTTTGCGCCAACTTGATTCCAAAATAACCGCGGCGCGCGGCCTTTCCATGTTTTTATACTATATTGTCGAGCCGGATAAACACGGCCTATCAACGCACAGCGGCGTTTTGAGACGGCTGGCCGAACTGGGCTTTCCAACGCAGGAGGCATGGGCTTTCTGCGAAACAATGGAAGATGCCAGCACGTTCGTAAAAAAATGGCGCGAGCGGCGCTTTGACCTGAACTACGTAACGGACGGTGTTGTGATAAAGCTGGACGACATCAGGCAATGGGAGAAGCTTGGCGCTACATCTCACGCTCCTAGATGGGCGACTGCGTTCAAATACCCTCCTGAGGCAGTTTACACCCGTGTTTTAAGCATAGAAATATCAGTGGGACGCACAGGAGCCTTAACCCCCGTGGCAAACCTCGAACCAGTGCGAGTAAGCGGCACCACAGTGCAACGCGCCGGCCTCCACAACGACGACGAGGTTAAGCGCAAGGACATCAGGGTCGGAGACCGCGTAAAAATTCACAAAGCCGGTGAGATAATCCCCGAAATACTGGACGTTGACAAAGACGCCAGAACAGGCGTGGAGACCGTCTTTGTAATGCCATCTCTGTGTCCGGCCTGCGGCTCTCAGGTTGTGCGCCTGCCCGGAGAGGTCGCGGTTAGGTGCCCCAATCGGAATTCATGCCCGGCCCAGTTGAAAGAGAGCCTCCGCTACTTCGCTTCACGTGGCGGTATGGATATACGCGGACTTGGCGACAAGCTAGCCGAACAGCTTATAGAGAAAAAAACCGTTCAAAACCTGGCGGACATCTATTCTCTGACAACCGATGACGTGGCGGGTCTGGATCGTATGGGAGAAAAGTCGGCCAAAAAGCTCATTGAAGCGATAGAGAACTCTAAAAAGCGCCCACTGGCCGCGCTACTTGCCGCGCTGGGAATACGCTTCGTTGGAGAGAGGGCGGCCGAGACTCTGGCCGAGCATTTCGGCTCTATGTCCGCGCTTCGAGAGGTATCGGAAGAAGAACTCGCCCTCGTTGACGGGATCGGGCCAGTCATCGCCTCATCTGTGGAGGCTTTTTTCAACGACGAAGCTAACTCAAAACTGCTGGCACGGCTCGAAGAAAGAGGCTTGTCAGCGCTGACTGCAGTGTCAGCCGCAGCCCCGCGAAAAACCGAAGGAATTTTTTCAGGTATGACCGTGGTATTCACGGGAGAAATGTCCTCTCTAACGAGAGGCGATGCGGAAAAATTGATCAAAGAGCTTGGCGGTAAAACAACAAAGAGCGTAAATGCAAGCACATCGCTTGTGGTGTCCGGCGACAAGGCCGGTTCCAAACTAGACAAAGCGGCGGCTCTGGGCGTTAAAGTAATCAGTGAGGCCGAGTTTCTGGAAATGGCTTCAAATTCAAAGAAAGCAGACACGCCATGCGCGGAATAGAAGGAGCGCTATTCGCCATGCAAAGCGTCAGAGAAGGGCGTTTTATCGGCGAGACTATGCGTTCGCTTGGAGATAAAATGCCGGTCACCGAACTGTCGCTTGCTTCGTCACTCGCTTACGGGGCGCTACGCCGCGAAGCTCTCTGGAAAAAAATCTTCGGAGCTTACGTTGGCGTAACAAAAAACGCAAAAAACACGAAAAACGAGAAAAAAACGATGGAAATCGCCCCCTTCGTTTCGGACTGTCTTCTGCTGGGCACGGCAGGAATACTGGAATTGAGGCACTTTGCCCCAGCCGCGTTGGTCAATGGACTGCTTGAAATACTAAAGACTAAAGGGCATGGCAAGGCCGTTCCGATGGTAAATGCCATTTTACGCAACGTCACAAGAGAGGGGCCAGCCACTCTGGAAAAATTCAGCCACGCCCCTCGCCTCGAAGACAAGGCGCTCTGGGCGGGAATCCCGGAATGGACGCTTCCAGCGTGGAAAAAATCCTGGAGCAATGAAGAGCTTAACGAGATATTCGACTTCATGAACATCCCTCCTAGCGCATCGTTGCGAACTCCGCCTCAAAAAAGAGACGAAGTTATGTCGCTCTTGTCCGCCAATGGAATGGGCGGCGTGCCCTCCGACCTATTTCCTGACTCAATACGGCTTTCGTCTACCGTGTCTCCAACGCTTGTTCCGGGATTCGACAAAGGACTGGTCACAGTGCAGACGGAAAGCTCTATGCTGTCGGCCTCGCTTGTCTCAATATTTTGGCGTAAACTTGGAGGCAACGGAGGGAAAATTCTCGATATGTGTTCGGGGCGTGGCGTCAAGGCGGGGCAAATTGCCCAATCTCTGCCGAACGCTCGTATCGAATGCTGGGAAATTTCACCTGGCCGTCACCGCGCTGCCATGCGTGAAATGGCCCGCCTCGGCGCAGGTGGCCGTACCGTGCTGCGTTTAGGCGATGCGCTGACCCTCTCGCCTACCGAAAAACCTTCCATTATTTTATTGGACGCACCATGTAGCGGCAGTGGAACGTGGAACCGCAAGCCGGAGTCGAAGTGGTCACTCTCCTGGGGAAAGATCGATAAAATGGCTGAATTGCAGAGAAGCCTCTTGAAAAAAGCTTTAACTCTTGTCGGGGCTGGTGGTATTATAATCTACGTGACGTGCAGCCTTTTACGTCAAGAAAACGAAAATGTGGTGGCCGACGCCCTGAGCGAGGCCGCTGATTGTGTAGTGCTGGACGCGCCGCTTGACGGGCCTTATATACGCCGCGGGCGTCCGTGGGGAACGTATATTCTGCCGGGTCTGCCCTGGCTGGATGGGTTTTACGTTTCTGTTGTTATGAAAAGAGCGGAGGCTTAGAATGGGTAAAATATTCCGTTGGACGCTGTTGTTGGTGGTTTTGGTGATATTTACATCCGGTGCTGTGGCATTTTACACTGTGTTTTTCCCCTCAAACGAAGGGGTCACGATGCCTTTGATGCGTAACATGTCTCTGCCCGATGCCGAGCGGGAAGCCAGGCGTTTGGGTCTGAACGTCAGCGTTGCGCCTGTGGAATCTACACTCCCGCAATGGCAGGTTGTCGCGCAATATCCAGAGGCCGGAGGCAGAGTACGCGGCGGCAGCACGATTATTTTAAATGTAAGCAGAGGCGGAGCCAGAAGCTCCATTCCCAGTGTGCGCGGACTTACCGAGCCTGAAGCACGGAGCGTGCTTCAGGGGCAGGGGTTCACTGTCGGAAATGTCATTCGTATTCAGGATGACTCCAGACCAGGAGGAACCGTCATCGCCCAAAACCCGGCTGCACCGGCAAACGTGCCAAACGATATAAGAGTTGATCTCCTTGTCAGCCAGGGCGGCACCGGAGCCGATGCAATGGTCATAGTGCCGGACGTGGCCGGTATGCCGCAAAGCCAGGCGCGGGAGCTTTTGCTCGCCGGCGGATTCAGAGTAGCCGCCGTCACTTCCGTGTACAGTCCTAGAGATGTAAGCGGGAATGTCACGAGCACTCGGCCGGCCGGAGGCACGCCAGCGCGCGCAGGTGAAGGCGTCCGGCTCTGGGTAGCCACTCACACGCGACCGGAAGGCACGCCAAACCCTGTACAACCTATTGCCCAGCCTCCTAGCACTACTTTAGTAGGAAACGAGCCCCCAAGGGATCCGAGCCAGGATCAAATGGCGAACTTAGCTCTAAGCACCCTTGACCAGCAATTCCAGGCTGTGACTCCTCCGGTAACTCCAAATGTGCCAGTGCCTCAACAACCTCCGGCGCCTGAACCTCAGCCTGCTGTGCAGCCAGAACAAGCGCCAGTTCCGACTCCGCAGCCAGTGCAGCAAAACCTTGCACCTGTCGGAACAAGAATCGCCAGAATACGTTACCCGGTTCCTCCCCTCGCCCGCCCGCTTCCGCTCAGGATAGAACTTACTGATCCGTCAGGGCGCAGAGTGCTGTTGAACCGCGAGGTAAGAAGCGGCGAATACATCTCGCTGGACGCCCCATTTACCACTGAGAGCGTCGTAAGATTTTATCTGGGGGATGAATTCGTATGGCAGGACAGGTTCATGTAAATGGAACGTGAAGTCTTACTGGCCCCCTCTATTCTGGGGGCCGATCCATTGAATCTATCCGCTGCTGTGGATTCTATATGGGGCCATTTCGACTGGCTTCATGTGGACGTTATGGACGGGCATTTCGTCCGTAACCTTTCGTTTGGCCCGGCGGTGGTCGCAGCTCTGCGTGCAAAGTACCTGAATCTTTTCCTTGACGTGCATCTTATGCTGGACGAATTGGATGTGCTTATACCAGCTTTCATGAACTCCGGCGCTTCACAGGTCACCATACATGCGGAGGTAGAGCCTCAGCTACTTCATCGCCGCCTTTCGAGCATAAGGGAGGCGGGAATAAAAGCCGGTGTGGCTATAGCGCCGCTTACCCCGGTGGAAAACATCCGTCTCGCACTTCCCATGGTAGACGTGGCGCTGCTTTTGTCGGTAACACCTGGCTTTGGCGGGCAGAAATTGATCGGCAGCACCCTCGAAAAAGCAAGAGATTTGGCGTGCCTTCGAGCCGCTGAAGGACACACTTACCTGATAGAAATTGACGGCGGCGTCAACCTAGACAACTCGGCGCATGCTGCGTCCGCAGGCTGTGATGTTCTCGTAATGGGTAATGCAGTGTTCAGTAGCCCGCATCCGCACGAATACCTGAAAAAAACCAAAAATTACTTAAAGGAGGCTTTTGACAATGCCCGCTTCCGACAAAAGTGAAGCCCTCAAAGAGCTTGGACGCATGGCCATGGAAATACGCGAAAACGCGGGACTTTCGCTTGAGGATATCTTTGAAAGAACGAAAGTGCGCATGGAATTTCTTCGCGGCATAGAACAAGGCGTGTACCAAGGGTTCCCTGATCTTGTTTACGTCAGGGGATTTGTACGCACTTACCTGAACGCCATCGGCGCGGAAGAGCTCAAGGACGAATTTATGGCGTGGCTGACTCCCAACAACGAACGCCGCGTCCCTCCCGCCAACGTTTTAGGCGGCACAGCAGCGCCTCCGACAAAAGGCTTTAAACCGGCCTCTCACTTCTGGCTGTTTGTGGTTTTATTTCTGCTGCTGGCCGGTTCTGCCGGTTATGTCTGGTATTCGTGGTCGAACGACCTCATTCAAAATCGTCTTCCTCACCACCAAAACAGCCAGGCTGCCCTATATTATGAAGAACCTGAAGAAGACGCCCTGCCGCAGGAATATTTCTTCCCGATTACCCCTGCCGATGTGACCGTACCTGAGGCGGTTTCGCCAAATCTCCACATAAGAGCAGCCACCACGGACGTATGGGTCGAAGTCACCATCGACGGCAGAGTTGTCTTTTCTCGGACTATGACCCCAGGCACTGAAGCATCGTGGGATCTCCCCTCCGCAGCCACGGTGAGATTCGGGCGAGCCAACGCAGCTACCGTGGCGCTGAACGGGGTGGTTCTCGCAAATGCAAGCGACCGAGGCACGTTTGAATACAGCCCTGACGGAACATTCCGCCGCATACGCTAAAGCTGGAGCCGCAAGTTGAATATATTTTTTTTAAGTATGGGCTGCGCCAAAAACAGCGTGGACAGCGAGCATTTAATAGGAAGGCTCGTAGCCAACGGGCACAAAATAGTAGACAACGCAGAAGACGCGCAAGTTGGTCTGATCAACACCTGCGCTTTTATTCAAGACGCAGTCAAGGAAAACGTGGACGCAATTTTAGACCTTGAACTTCTTAAAGAGCAGGGCAAGCTCGACAAAATCATCGTAGTCGGCTGCATAGTCAATCGCTACGAAGCCGAACTTCGTAAAGAACTTCCGACCGTAGATTTGTGGGCCAGCGCCGAGGAATGGGATAAAGTAACGGGCTTTTTGGGGCAGGTATCTCCCAAAGCAACAGGCGAATTTTTGTCTACTTCTTTCGCTTCTTCTCCCAATCGTGGGCTTTTGCCCGGAAGCGCCTTTTGGTCGCGCTACCTCAAAGTTGGCGAGGGATGCGATACTTTTTGCTCTTACTGCACCATCCCCCTAATCAGAGGGCGGCTTCGTAGCGTGCCTGTGGAGCGGCTTGTCTCTGAGGCAAAAACGCTCTGCGAGTCCGGCGCGCGAGAATTGTGCCTGGTGGGCCAGGATCTCACAGTTTACGGCAAGGACATTTACGGTAAACCGGCACTTGCTGACCTCTTAAAAGCGCTGAATTCCGAGCTGCCGGACGAAACTTGGATAAGGCTCTTGTACCTTCACCCGGAAAGAATAACTCGCGAATTTCTCGATTTTATCTCCGGCACTGAAAAAATCCTTCCATACCTCGATATCCCGGTGCAGCACGTAGATGAGACGATTCTCTCCGCCATGAACCGCTCGCCGGACGCGGCGCACATACGTGACATTTTCGCCTATTTGCGGGCAAAGAACCCGCTTTTCGCACTGAGAACGACAATCATGGTCGGCTTTCCGGGCGAGACCGAAGCGCAGTTCCAGCGCGTCCTCGAATTTCTGGAAGAAGTGGAATTTGACCGCTTGGGTGCGTTTGCGTACTCGCCGGAAGAGGGTACGAAAGCCGCCCTCCTGCCCGGCCAAATTTCTGATGAAGTAAAAGAAGAGCGCCTGAGCCGCCTAATGGAATTACAGAGGCGTATATCAAGCGAGCGGAATTCCATTTTTGTCGGAAAGACCCTGCGCGTCCTCGTAGAAGAAATAGACCGCGATGACAACCTCGCGTGGGGCCGCTCCTACCGCGATGCCCCAGAGGTAGACGGCATGATCTCAATAGAGGGCGGTGGGGCGCTTAATCCAGGCTCCTGGGTTGACGCAACAGTAACGGACTTTGCGGAACATGACCTTTTTGCTGAGTTAAAAAACGCCAGATAATACCAGCGAGGATGCAGGTGTTGATATGAAAAAAATTTTTTTTGTGCTGCTTGTGGGGGTATTTTTTATGATTACGGCTTATCCGCGTATAATTGCTCTGGGTTCAGACACTCCCCAGTCATGGCGAACCATCACAGCCTCGGAAGCGCGCAGGATAAAGGCAGAGTCGGATAATTATATCCTGCTGGACGTGCGCACCGAAGCAGAATTTCGAGAAAGAAGAATCGCTGGAGCAATCCTGATGCCCGTTGCCGAAATAACGAACAGGGCTGAGGTTGAACTCCCATACAAAGACGCCCTCATCTTACTTTACTGCCAGAGCGGCCGCAGGAGCGCCTCGGCCGCCGCCAGCCTGGCCGCGCTTGGATACTCAAACATACACGATTTTGGCGGGATTAACAGCTGGCCGTATGAGGTGGTGAGGGAGTGAGGAGGAGCAAGCTGGAATAGGATGCAATCCTCGCTTTTTACAAAAATTGCTTATCGTATTTTTGCCTGACCTTTTCTCTCCCATAAATAATTTTTAAAACAGGGCGCATGGTTATTCTGTATAAAAATTTTAGAATTCCCGGCGTTTTTTTCATTTTAAGTGATTCAAGCATATAAGCATATACGTCACTCAACTCTCGCGCCTTCATGGTATTTAAAAAATATTTTAACTGCCACCGTGTCATTTTTTGAAAATCTTCCTCAAAAAGATCAAAGGCGAAGCGGTAAAGGTCATTCAATTCAACAATATGCAAGGGGCGCAATGCGCTCGAATTCTGCTCCGAATGTTGGCGGGAAGTTACAAGTACATCACTCACATAGACATATTTTATGCCTACCTTGTGAAATTTCATCCAAAGAGCATAGTCTTGCGTTGTTTTTTGCTCCGCGTCGAAATATCCTATTTCCTCAAATAAAACTTTTGGTATTAAAAGCGTACAACCGTGTAGTTTAGATGCAAAAAAAATATCGAGCATGTTATAAGAATATGCAAGCTTTACAAGGTTAAATTCTTTGAGCGATGCGATTTCGAGTTTTTCTTTTTTATCTTGTATATAACAGTCAAAGTTAGCGAATATTATGCTCTTTTTATCATCAAGCTTTTGAAGCTCTTCTATTTGTCGTTCAATTTTATTTGGATAATACGTGTCATCGTGCGAGAGCCAGGAGATATATTCGCCTTTCGCGCTTGCTATTGCCAAATTAAGCGCGGTGCCCACGCCGCCGTTTTCTTTTGAAAAATATCTTATCCTGTCACCATAACTAAGCGCCACTTGTTCGGTGTTGTCTTTTGAACCGTCATTAACCACGATGACTTCAATATTTTTATACGTTTGCCCAAGTGCGCTGTAAATGGCTTCTTTCATATAGTTTTCGCCGTTATACACGGGTATTACAATTGAAACAAGCGGGGAAAAGTTACTCATGCCGGTCACGAAGGCTATAACTGCAAAAGAGTTTCTTTAAAATCTACTTCTTTGTTAAACATGATTGCTCTCCTGTTTAGCAGGTTCATCAGATGTGAACGCATAAATTTAATATATTAGTGTCGATGAATGTTTTAACGGCACCCATTGGCTTCCTCTCTGTCAAATTTCCAGCCCTTGGTGCCTATAATGGGCTTTGCTATGTCACTGAATTTTTTTCTTCTTGACTTGAAGTGTTATTCCACCGTTAAACACTATTATTTCCAGTTCATCGCTCAATTTCATGTTGCTCTTTTCCAATACCTCTTTCGATATTCTGACACCGGTACTGTTTCCCCATTTTTTTAACACCGCATTCACTTTCCTCACCTCTTACGTATAATTATACAACGCATTGTATATACGTGCGCCAGCATCATTTATCGTCGAATACGTTCTTACAAAGTGATATTTACGAAAATCTTTTATCATATTTTTGCCTGACCTTTTCCCTTCCGTGAATAATTTTTAAAACCGGCCGCAGGGCTATTCTGTATAAAATTTTTAGAAGTATCGATTTTTTCCCTTTCACCGGCAAACTATTTTTTCCCGATGGCAAAATATCCTCGATTCGTTTGAGAGGCTCTTGCTGCATATGTTTTTTAAGCTGCTCAAGAACGTATTTCGCCTCATCGTCAATTTTGTGACGGCTTATAACATCCCTGTACACCTTTATCATACGATCTGTGTACACTTTATGGCAGTAATTCTTCCTTGCAAATTCAAGAGATTTTTGACCTCGTTCAAGAATTTCCGTCGGATTGTCCATAAGCCTTTGCAGTTCTTTTGTGTAGGCCCCAGCGTCAGGTTCAACCGCAAGCCCACAGTGCGGTGAATTTATAGTATCTTCAAGCGCCGTTCCTTTAATTGACAGCACAGGTTTGCCACAGCTCATAGCTTCAATAGCCATCATGCCAAACGCTTCCTGCTTTGAAGGCATTAAAAATATGTCGCATGCCTGATAGAGTTCGATCAGTTTTTTATCATCCTTCAGCCAGCCAAATTCAATTATGTTAAACCTGCCCTCAAATTCTTCGAGCATTCTTTTTTCTAACCCAACAGTTATCAGCGTAGCTTTCTCTTCGGCCTTTATTTTTGCTAGAGCTACTTTTATAATATCAATCCCTTTGTAGGGATTTGGCTCAGACCTGAACATCAGCGTGAAAGATTTTTCATCAATACCGAGAGCATTTTTAGCCTCTTTAATGCTGCCCGGTTTAAACAATTCCTGATTTATACCAAACGGCACATGGTAAAGCGGCAAGTCTTTAGCTATGGGCGATTTTTGAACTTTTTCCTTCATCCAGTTTGAGGCTACTATCAAAGAGAGTTTAGAGTTCTGCAAGGCCTGCCTTTTAAGTTCAAAATTAAGGGCGGTGTTGTCTTTTGGCATGGGAAAAGGAATGTCAAGCGCTGGGCAATCTCCACAAGCTTTTTGCCATCTATCGCAGTCAAAGTGATGTATGCAATGGCCGCTTAAAGCCCATGGGTCATGGATTGTCCATACAGAAGGCTTTAAACGTGTCATAATTGGAAACAGGTTCATATTAAAAAAATAATTGTGGATGAGATGATAGTGCACAATATCCGTGCCAAGAAAGAGCTTGTTATACATAATATCAAGCACATTAGGGTAGAGCATTGCATGGACAGAATAATTTCGCTCTAGCTCCATAAATTTTGTCTGTTGGGACTGGTTTTTAAGGAAGAAATAAGAATCATTGTTAGTAAATTCAGGGTTTAGGACAAGCTGCTCGGATTCAATTCTGTGCTCGCGCAAATATAAATGCAGATCATGCCCGTTGAATTTATTACCTATAAGCGCATTATCACTGACTTGCAAGTTTGAAAATTCGCACATTTTCATGCGCTTCATATATTCATAAACATCATCTTTCATAAGACTATACAATATTCTCTCTGCCTCAATAATATCACTTACTTCAACAGGCATAAGCTTTCACCTCTGAATATTTAAAAATATAACTACTTTTTTACACTCCTCCCTACCTTCCACAGTAATGATTTTATTACACTGTAAATTTGCAGGGAAGCCTGATGATTTTATTAAAACAATGCTACACTATGGCCACTGTTTTGGTAGTAGAATTTTTTTAATAGATCACTGTATTCTGGATATAATTTTAAACAAGCGACAGTAAAACTTTTTAAATCAAACAAATCTGCCTTTTCATAATGTCCCATGTCTTCAAGCGCATGCATAAGAGAATCCGCCCATATAGTATAAGAACTATAAAAATACGGCACTTTGCTTGACCATTTATATTCCTGTCCACACCAATAAGAAAAATCCTTCAGTTCGCCATAGTCTTTTTTATTAGCTGTTCTTCCTGATTCGCTTGAGGCACATACACCTGGTATAGTTAGCGGAAGACCTATAAACAATACTTTTTCAATAATTAACGAAAATGCTGTTGATAAATACACATCGGGAACCAATCCCCCGCAATATTTTCCAGTAATTTGTTTAATTTTGTCAAAATATTCCTTTTTGACAATACCATGATACATTTTAGCTACTTCAAACTTATAAAACTCTGCGCCTCCATTTTTTAATACCTCAATCAGCCCTTCTTTTGGAGATTTAATTTCAAGATAGTCCTTTTTAACAGCATACACATCCAATTTTCCGTTTGGGTACTCCTCAAAGACACCGGGCCAAAAATACTGGGAATTTATCGATGGTGTTATTGCTTCAATATTATTAATTCTTGCCCATTCGACAACATCGGCAATATATCGCATGATGCCATCGTCATCACCTATGTTGCAAAGGTACTCGCCATCAGACATGCTTATGCCACTTATATAATTATCAACCCCCGGAATTCTTTTGGGGATGTATTTATATTTTACACGTTCGGTAAAATTTTGCGCGCCTATATCTTTGCTGAGCGAATCGTCATCGCTATTATCTGACACAACGATTTGAACCCTTTCGTCAGTAACGCTATACGCTTGTTTTGTAGCCGCCAAAGCATATTGTTGACGATTCCGAGTAGGGATTATAATTGAGAGCAAATATTCCATAAACTACACCTACTGTTCAATAATCTATCAAGCATACATTTATCTTTAATAATTTTTATGTACATTTAGAATTTCAAAATGCTTTTAGGCCCAATTTCTCCACAAGTTTTTTCATTACATGAGATATTTTTCTTTTAAAACTTATCCGTGTTGGCGCTTTTCGAGTTAATTCCATGTATTTTTCGGACAAGTCGTTCAGTAGCAGTGAAAAATTATAAAAAATTTGTAAATCTCGTGATAGTGGGTATTCACCAATATTGTTTATAGACAATCCTCTTCGTTTACGTTCTGTTATGCTTTCATACAACTCTAGCATTTTTTTGTAGTGGTCCTCAACTTTATAATTCTCCAAAGCCAGCTTACGACCTAATTCACCACGCCTTCTACGTTCGTTAGAGTCTTCGATGAGTCTTGTTACAGCCTTGGTAAACTGTTCAGCGTTATCTCTTTCTATAGACACTCCACATTCCGGCGCAAAAGTAACTTCTGGTAGAGCCGTTCCTTGTGTTACAATGATCGGCAATTCTGATGACATAGCTTCAATCGCCATTAATCCAAACGCTTCTGCGGTAGAAGGCATTAAAAAAATGTCGGCGGCGGCATAAAAATCTGCCATTTTTTCGTCGTCGTTCACCCTTCCATTTTCAACCAAGTTGTATTTTTTATTTTTTATCAATCCTTTTTCTCCGACAGTCAGCAACGTAACAGGAAGAGGCACATTCAATAAATCCAACATTTCTTGAATATACGGCACTCCTTTAAATAGTGACGTTTCGGAACGAAAACATAAAACCACATCATCCTGTCCTATACCAAGTCTTTTTCTAATTTCAGATTTATTCCTATTTTTACTATAAAATAAATTAGTATCAATCCCAAAAGGGATAAGGTGTACTCTCTCAATGTGAGAAGTGATTGGACTACGCTGCATTAAATCCAGCATCCATTTAGACGATACAACTATATCAATATCTATATTTGAAAATACTTCTTTTTTGTACTCCCACATATAATTAGCATTGTTTTCTTTCATGGGGAAAAAACGATCCAAATGTGAGCAATTGATGCATTTCTCTCTTTCCCATTTATCGCAATCAAGAGGATGAACACAATGTCCTGTAAAGAACCACGGGTCGTGGAGAGTTAGTACAGAGGGCTTTGCTAAAGTCAACTGCCTAAACATTGCAAGCGATAGCACATAGTTATGTATACAGTGATAATGGACAACATCAGCGTCCTTAAATTCTGGGTGGTTTAATAAGCGCCAGCCATACGGGAGAACCATATTATGAATGGACAAATCAGACTCAAATTTCATGCACAGCCATCTCAGGAAAGGCTCTTCATCATAAAACAAGGGGATTGTATTGAGATCATTCCCATACTTGTCCATTACAAATTGCTTGCAAGAAATACCTCTTTTGTTAAATGCAATTTGCATATCGTGGCCATTAAAACGAGAGCCATGTAAATCATTACAGCTAACATGAACTATACGCATAATTTTTACTCCTCGAAATTAAATGAAACGTAATCGCCTTCAACGAGAAAGACTACCCATAGAATTGTTTCTCTTGAAACAATTATCGATACGATTCCTCTATATAACATTATTTTTCCGCACGTTTTTCGCTGTTTACAACATATATGCATTCAGCGTGGCTACAGTTACTCAGGAATTACATGCGACTGAATAGTCACTCATTTTATACACACTATTGATGCATAAAGCAATATATCATTCGCGTTATAATTTATGTCGCTTTCATCAAAAGCAATAACTATCTCTTTTGCCCAGTCTGGAAAATTATTATAACTCACTTTAAAATGGGACATAAAACTTATAATTTCGTTTCAGGGCAAACGCATCAAATTTAGTAAAGTATTGCTATGACTTAATTGATGAATTTCACGTACAAGATGGTCAATTTAGTAATTGCAATGGTTTATTCCTTTTGATGCGTTTGCCCTGAATTTCGTTTTGAAATCTTGGAGACTTGTTTAGATTTGTGATTTTAACTTTTCTAAAACCTGCAGCTCTTGCTGCTTGTTCTATTTCTTTATTCGTTAAAAGTAATTTATCGTCCAAATCTTTTATTCTTACTACTCCCATTTTTACATAAATATTAGCTCTAACCGACAAAGTCATAATCATACGATTTATTACTTCAATGGCATTTGGTTCAAGTTTAATTTTGAAATGTTTATTCATTTTTATCAATGTATTTAACAATGAAAGCATAGCTATATACCCTGATAACATCGGCTCAAAAAAATAAGTGTGACCATGATTTTTTAATGCTGAAAAAGCCTGTTTAAAGACATCATCAATATTAATCAAGTGATGAAGTATGGCGGCGCCTATAAAGATATCGAAACTGGATGGTTTTAATTTCACATTTAACGCATCTATTGCAACACACTCTACATGCGCGTTCGGATAATGGTGTTTTTTAAGTTTGGTCAAAATTGATAATAATTGTGGACTTAAGTCAGTAGCTAATATTTTGCAGTTGGGAAATAGCTCAAGACATGCAAAAACTGAGTTTCCTGAACCACTTCCCAAATCAAATATATTTGGATTAATAAAATTAGCTTCGGAAACGTCTAACGCAACTTGCATGAGACTTTTCATTGATTTTGGTTCGAAATAATTAGTGTGGTAAACTTCGGCATCATCCAAAAATTGATGGCTGATGCCAATTTTTTCTGTATCAATAAAGCCAATAGGAGCGTAAATATCGCTATATTTTTCACCTAGGTGTTTTGATAGTGATTCGAGAGGTACTTCAATGAGACTTAAATCCATTTCTGAGCTTTTCATGTCAATTTTAGGCTGGTCAGACATTCCTTGTTTTGCGTATTGAAAACAAGTCTCGTTTTCATTTGACAAAAAATATTGATAGGCATCTCCACCTTTGGAAACACACAAAGCGGCATCTGGGTTTGCTTTTAAGTAATCGTCTTCGCGGAAATTTTCTCGCGTCACTTTTTCAAATCGTATCATACAAATTCTCCTTGCTTTTATTCCAGAACTTCCAAGCTCAAAAACACTTAAAACTGCACGGAACAGAGATTATAATGGTATTTATGATTTCACGATAATCATACACTAATATTGCGTAAAATCTAAAATTTATCACTATGACGATCAAATGAAATTGAGGATTCGATGCCAAATTATTTTTGCAAGCTTTTAGATGTTACGTTTATCATTGTTTTTTAGCAAATATTTTAGCGAAAAAACTTGAAACAGCTTTTTTAAATTGATTCCAAAATACACTAATTGCAACCAAGCTTGCCGCAAGAGCTTGCAAGATAATACTTCCTGTACCTGGGTCAAGGTATGCATACGCCTTATTTTCTGACAAAAGCAAAAACATTACCACGAACAAACATATTTGCTTAAACATGATTATCCTCCTAATTTACATTTTCCAGTTTAAAGCTGTTTACAAAAATTGAGACTGCAGTATATTCCCAATCTCCTACGCCAATGCTTCCAGGCGTAATTGAATCCGGCGTATCAAATCTCAATAAAATTTGACCATTATGTTTTATAATTTCTCTTGGTATTATGATTCTCACGTCAATATCTTCAGGTTGCGTCAATTCAACGTAATACAAGTCAACTCCATTTGCGCTTATAAAAACGCGCTGAAGCGGGTGCAATTCGTTTACCATAGGTATAAGTCGGACAATTATAACCGCATCTTCGTCCGAAGCGGTATTTGATATATCAAGAGCGGCAGTCCCGGTTGTTCCATGTATCCTTGCACCAGTTCCTTCATTGTTGAACCCACCAAACGTGTTTATTTCTGATGCTGGCGTTTCGACATTAATCTCAAGCCTGGTAAAATCTATTACAGGGCGTATATCAATGGAAAGATTACGTATATCGCCTTCTAATAAATTGGCATTCTCCAGCCTGAAATTTTTCACAAAAATTGAGACAGCAGAATATTCCCAGTCTCCTACGCCGATACTTCCAGGCGTAACCGAATCCGGCGTATCAAACCTCAAAAAAATTTGACTACCATTTTCTTTTATAAATTCTCTCGGTATAGTTATCCTCACATCAGTATCTTCACGCTGCGTCAATTCAACGTAAGGCAGGTCAACGCCACTTACGTTTATAAAAATGCGCTGAAGCGGATGTATTTCGTTTACCAAAGGAGAAAGTCTGATAATTATTGCCGCATCTTCGTTTGGTGGGATATTTGAAACATCAAGCGCGACGGTACCGCTCCTTCCATGAATCCAAGCACCAGTTTCTTCAATCATAAAATCACCGTACGTATTTACTCTTGATATTGGTGTTCCAATATTTAATTCAAGCTTGGTAAAGCTTAACATGGCGGCAGCATGTCGCATATCATTCATTAAAGCGGGGAGATTGTGTATACCACCTTCTAATTGTACAAGTACATGGGATTCGCTAGTTAAATGATTGTGCGCTCCATAACTTCGGTCTATTAAAGCGATTGGCGCAGTCTTTAACATCATGTTAAACACAGAGAAATCGTTTTCATTAAGCATTGTGTTAACCAATTCGCGTACTATTGTATTCGATGTAAAATCATGCGAAATTTCGAGGGGGAGTAAAGGTGCATTTGGCAGCTTTAACATGACAACAGGGTTATACAGGTCGACAGGGAATGACCAAAAACCTCTTTCCCGCATAGAAAAATTAGTCAATTCACTAGGCGGGATATCTGGATGCCCGTGATCTGCGACTATAATCAACATTGCATCATTGTATATTCCCAGCTCTTTTAAATTTTCTATTAATTTGGCAAGTTGTTCAAAATAAAACCGTATTTCATCCAGATACGCTTCTGGTGTATGAGAAAGTTCAGAAATTATATTGCCGTTTTCTCTTTGCCATCTGGCAATCGGAGCATGAGGAAAAAAATCATGAAAAAATATTAATCTATTTTCGTGCTCACCGATACTTTCTTTAGAAATTCTTTCAAGTATTTCAAATGATTCCCTTTTCAACCACAATAAGTCGGTGTTTAAAGTAATATTACCTACAAGACGTGTTCTTAAAATCCTTAAAGCTCCTAGATCTAAAATATTTAGCAGTCTTTCAATGCCAGCTAGAAATAAGGGCACGTTGCGTATCTGATACGTATCGTCTTTGCCAAAAGCTGGTAATAACATAACTGAAGTTACGTTATATCCGTTATTTTTTGCATCCATCACAAAAGAATCATCCAAAGCCATTTGTAAACTTCTAAAATGCTCAATAACAGAAGCATCATACATATAAATTTCGCCAGATAAAATAGCTTGCAGCGAGAAAGTTGTAAAAGGAAACGGAGTTATCGCTTTCGTATATGCAACAAAACCGGGAAATTTATTTTTTAATTCAGGGTGCAAATTAAAAACTGCTTCTGTACTAGAGCCTTGCAAACTATCGGCAAGAATAACAATAATGTTACGCTTGCTTCCAAAAGACAAGTCAGTATCGTCGTCAAGAAAAACAGTTCTAGCGTTTTGCCCGATGGTTATAACTGCTGTACAAACACTGGCTAGTATCATAAATATAATGACCGCCAGATAAAGTCTTTTGAAAGTCTCATGTTTTTTTACTGCAAAGAAAACCACAGTTATATAAAACAAAATATAAGCCGAGTAAAGCAATGCAAGCTCATCAAAAGCGGGTAAAACTTCCTGCGTACCATCCTGAAGAGGACTTGTCTGGGGGAAAAAAGTGGTGAGGATAAAAAACGTTACAAAAAGAGTCGAAAACATACCCATTATTATTTTTTTTGAGTCCCAACCCAATAAGCGAGACACAAAATATTGCGAAGGAATCAAGGTTAATACAAGAATTGTGGATGACATAATACCAAAAAACACCAAAACAGCCCAAGTGGTCAGCGTCATAGGATGGAACGCTTGCCCGAAAAAAATTAACGAGGGATTATAAACCGCAAACAACATCGTTAACGGCAAAGAATGCAGGAAAATTTTTATGAAATTACTCTGTAAAAATCGTCTCAAAGCTACTTCTTCCTTTCAGATGCTAAATACATGGTTCTATGAGTGCCCTCAATTGTTTTTTTATCAATAATATCAAAGCGTTCAAGCGCCGCTTTTTCAAAATATTCTTCTGTGTAAAAAGAAAATATATCAGGCCTATTACAAAGGAGTCTTTGAACCTGCGAATCTTTTTTATCAACAAATTCTATTATCCATTTCGGCGCTATTTCACTTAGCAGAGAAAATACCTTTTCCAACGAAACGTTATTTCCTATCGCAAGATGATGCACCAAAGCAAGCGCCATACCGAGATCGCATTTTACCCTGTCAAATACGCAAGCGCGCTCTTTTAAACCCCAACCGATTGCAGGCGTAGGCGTTGTTATATCACAAAGGATAGGAATTATCCCTGTTTCTTTTTCATCCATGCATCTTTTCGTATTAATATCTACCGCAATCGGGTCAATATCTAAAGACAACACCAATGGGGTATATTTTTTTGCGATGCGGCTGTAGGTACCATCATTTGCGCCCAAATCCAGAATTTTTGCGGGGTTTTCCGTAGAGAGCCAACCTTCGATAATTTCGCGTTTTTGAGTTGCTTGCTCATCGCTATAGTTGGTGTCATTATAATAATTGCCCCATTCTGTTTTTGCGTAAGGTAATTTAAAACCCTCAATGGCCTGCGTCAAACTTTCAATTAAATTAATAACAGTTTTACGTTTAATCTTTGTTTCAATTTTTTTCCTTGAATCCGCATATTTTGTCTGAAGCGCGGCATGGGCGTGAATATGTAGTATCAAAGAAGGCTTTAATTTTGTTTTAAAAGGTAAGAGTTTAGACGTCAAATCCAAAGGGATGCCATCAATATATTTTAAAAGCAGCGAATTTAAACGCATATCTTTATATGCCATAAGCGCCAAAGGTGCGAGAAAATGCTGACAAAATTGCCTGTAACCGGCCCAAGGTTCACCTTCTTTGTAGGGCGTAAATGAAAGAGTATCAAAAAAAATCATCTTTCCGTTGTGCCAGGTGAGATTGTAAGCAGAGGCGTCTTTCAGCGTGAACCCAAAAGACATCGCCGTACGAAATATATCTAATGTGCATAACGCCGCTTGTTTAAGCTGCGTAAAACTCCACTCGTAAGGATACGTCAAACATTCAAGCTGCTCTGGACATAGAATTATCGCACTTTGTTCCAGATCATCAAATTTATGTGTACAATCCACATGCGAAATTAGTAAGTTTTTTTTTATGAGTTCATCATAAAGCCCATCACGCATAAATTTTTCGTAAGTACCTTTATATGAAGGCGCAACGTAGCGATAATAAACCCCGTTGTCCTTGAAAACATACCCGTCTGGGTCGCGGAACGACGAAAACTCTACTAATTGTAATTTCATTTTCAATCCTTCTTATTCCTTATCTTTGCCTTAATTTTTCTAAATAATCTTTGTAAAGGCGATGTTTTTACCCGATATCTTATATCTTCAAGCATCTGTCTTTGAGTATGCAATTCATTGGAAAAATTAATTCTCTGCTCGTTAAGTGTGCTACTATGTGCATCAAGTTTTTGTGATTGTGCATCAAGCTTTTGCGATTGTGTATCAAGTTTTTGCGATTGACTCTCAAGCTTTTGCGACTGAGTCTCAAATAATTGAGCGTGTACATCAAGTTTCTCCGATTGCATATTAATCAATCTAGCCTGTTCATCAAGTTTAAACATCAAAGTATCAAGTTTAATTTCTTGATGAATATTCTTTGATGACATTGTTTTCATCTCATTTTCCTCAGAAAATATTGCTTTAATAAAAATTCTATTATCAGCCTCATGTTTCAAGCAAGTCATTTCATATCCTTGCTTTACAAGCATCGAAGTACATTGCATAGCGCAGTATTCAGAGTGAAATTCAATATAAAAAACAGGCTTGTATTTTTCAATTGTTTCTAACGCGCCCAGTAAAAAGAGATGCTCGGCTCCTTCAATATCTACTTTTATTACATCAGGAATCAATCCTGTTTCTTTAACGAAATCGTCAAGTGTTTTTGTTTCGATGTTAAGATTGAAAAAACCATCAGGCAAGTTGTTATCAGATATTTTAGCGCGCGTATTTTCAAGCCTTGATGTTGAACTATGGCCTGCCTCTACATTGGATGATAAAAACATATTAACAAAGCCATTGCTTGAGGAGAGCGCCAAGTTACTTAGCTGGATTTTTTTATCTAAGCTCCTGTTTAGAGCTAAATTATCGCACAATCTACTAAAATTGTAAGGGTTTGGCTCGAATGTTACAATTTTTACATCATCTGCGGATAGCTTGGCAAAAATCATCGCTGTAATACCTATCCAGCCGCCTACATCAAATATTACGTGCCTTTTCTCTCTAGTTTTTAAAAAATCATAAAATAATTCACTATCATATTCCCCATAAGGATACGCAAAAAAGCTAAAAAGATCTTTAGTTGCTTTAATCGTTATTCCTTTAAGAGTGCCAGTTTTAAATTGTATTTCCTCAAATCCCCCCACAGGATAAGGATACTCTATTCTATCTTCCTCATAGTCTCCCAACAAAGGATAACCTTGCTTTTGGCAATTCTCCCAATTCTGTGCGTATGATTGCCTTAGGATTGAGCTTGTACCATCTTTAGCAAAATAATGATGCTGTGTTATATTCAAAAACCCACATTTATTCATATATTGCGCAAGTGAAACAGTGGTATACAAGTTACAATGCATACCTTTTGTTTCTTCGATAAGATTGCTCGTGTCATAGCAGTCAATAAAATTTTTCTCGTCCAAACCTTCTTTCATAACATCATTATCGTGTTTATACGCAGGGGTATTTATAATTAAAACCGATTTTTCACTCACACAATGCTTTAAATCTGCGAAAATTTCGCTCAACTCGCTCCGCGGTACATGTTCAACAAAATCGAACATAATTACAACATCAAAAAGTTCATGGTTATCCTGGGTTATCTTATTTCGCAATTTTTTTACAAAGTTCAGGCCATCATCACATTCAAAAACAGGATTGACGTTTGAATTGATGTTTAATTTTTTGGCTAGTTCTAAAGCGGTATCGGAAAAATCAACTCCAAGATAATAGCAAGCACCATTCTCAATCGCATACTTGGCAGCTTCGCCTCTGCCAAAACCAAATTCAAGCACTCTTCTATCATTAAAATCAATTTTAGATAAAATATGTGTATCGTGTTCTCTTAAAATCAGTTCACCGTTTTCATTAACAGCTTTTATCGCGCCGTAATCTAAATTACCGTCCTTTGTTTTAGACCCTAAAAAATACTCTTTTGTATATTTTTCTTTTAAATGTCCCATCGCACTACCTCCCCCAAACCCTCTCGTTCACATACTCAATATAGCTCAAAATAATTCTCGTGACCTTTTTCGATACATTCTGCGCCTCATAGTCTCTCACGACGTTGAAAGCCAAAGGATTTTCCGCGAACTGCGAAGTTGCAACTTCAACCGCATTTAAAACTCTGCCTTTTTTAACCCCGCACATGATGAGAGTTCCCTCGTCATCTCCTTCGGGGTGCTCGTGCGCGTTTCTTATGGTTACGGCGGGAAATTTAAGCAGCGAGCTCTCTTCTGTTATCGTACCGCTGTCGGATAGGGTGCAAAAGGCGTTTTTTTGCAGGTGTATATAGTCAAAAAAACCATAGGGTTTTGAAAATATTATTTTATCGCTTGGCGCTACGCCGTTTAAACCTGAAAGGCGTTTTTTCGTTCTGGGGTGCGTTGAGAAAATTATGGGATAAGCATATTTATCCGCAAGCGCGTTCAGCGATTCTATTAAATTTGTAAGGTTTTCAGGTTCGTCCACCACTTCCTCGCGGTGCGAGCTTACAACAAAATATTTACCTTTTTCAAGGTTTAAACGGCTTAAGACATCGGATTTTTCTATTTTTGCCGCGTAAACGTCAAAAAGTTCGCTCATTGAAGAACCTGTTTTAATGATTGCCTCTGGTCTTATCCCTTCCTGTATAAGATAGCGGCGGGCATGTTCAGTTATGACCATATTTATATCGGACAAGTGGTCAACAATTTTTCGGTTGATTTCCTCGGGAACCCTCTGATCAAAGCAACGATTTCCGGCTTCCATGTGAAAGACGGGTATTTTACGGCGCTTCGCGCTTATTACGGAAAGACAGGAATTTGTGTCGCCATAAATCAAAGCGGCGTCAGGTCGCTCTTTTTCCATAACCTCGTCTGATTTTGAGATAATATTGCCGATAGTTTGCGCCAACGTATCGCACACGGCGTCTAAAAAATAGTCCGGCTTTCTCAGCTCAAGGTCGTTAAAAAACACCTCATTAAGCTCATAGTCAAAATTTTGCCCCGTGTGGACAAGTATCTGTTTTGTGTATTTATCAAGCTCTTTTATCGTCTGCGCCAGTTTTATAATCTCCGGGCGCGTACCAACTATGGTCATCAGCTTCATTGGCATTTACCTGTTTTGTAATGGCGATACAGCGCCTCGTGAATCTGTATCCACTCACCCATACCCTGAACCATATCAGCATATGACGGAACCCGAAAATCGAAACCCTGTCGGGTACATACGAGAGACTTATCCTCGTTCACTGTGTCTGACGGCGTTATTTTAACGGATTCGGTATTCAGTTCATTGAACAGCTTCAGCAGTTCAAACTTGCTGATCCTTTGGCCATTCGTCAGATGATATAACCCGGTTATTCCCTGCTCCAGCGCCTCGTGAATCGCGTTGGCAAGTACAATTGTCGTAACGCCACCCCAAATTGCGCCGGTGTAGCCGTTTACAGCCCTGCTTTGTTTCATGAACCAATTGAACAGCCCTATACCGTCCTTGTTCACATCGGGGCCGATTATGGACGTCCTAAGCGTCAGGTGACGGTTATCGTTAAGTTCGCCCAAGGCTTTTGAACGCCCATACAACGTGTCGGCGGAGCGGTAGCTGTCCTCTGTGTAAGCGCCTCCATCGTGACCTGAAAAAACGCAGTCGGTGCTTATGTGGATAACGCGCTTCGCGTGCGCAGCAAGTAAGTGCGGCAAATACGAGTTAAGCCAAATGCCGATGCGCGGTTCAGCGTCAACTGCTTTGTTAAGCACGCCAATGCAGTTGACCACAGCATCATAACCCAGCACAATCTCCGGCAGATTGGCTGTCATAGCGTCACCGGTAATCGTTTCGCAAAAATTGAGAGACCTGCGGGCGAATCCCGTAACCGCGTGCCCCAGCTCCGCAAGCCTGACAGCGGCAACATGCCCCGCCATGCCGCCCGCGCCCAAAATAAGTACCTTCACTTCGCCAGTTCCTCTCGGATGAAATCTGTCGTAAGAAGCTTCTCTTTTATTTGCTCTATGTTAAGCCTGGTCGTATTGTCGGACGTAAATTCTTCGAGTTTTACCTGCTCGGTTTTCCCCTGCTCAAAATACTGTTCATAATTTAAGTCTCGGTTATCGGCGGGTACTCGGTAGAAATTTCCCAAATCGGCAGCGTGCAGACATTCTTCTCGCGTCAGAAGCGTTTCGCTGCGCTTTTCGCCGTGGCGTATTCCTATGTAATGAATGGGATTATCCGCGTTGAACAGCTCCTTGGCCGCCTGCGCCAAATCGCCGATTGTACATGCGGGTGATTTTTGCACCATAATGTCGCCGGGAATGGCGTTTTGGAACGCGAATAAAACCAACTCCACCGCTTCGTCAAGGTTCATCAGGAAACGCGTCATACCTGGGTCAGTAATAGTCAGAGGTTTACCTGCTTTGATCTGTTCCACAAATAACGGAATGACAGAGCCTCGGGAACACATCACATTTCCATAACGTGTGCCGCATATAAGCATATTGCCAGCAGTCCGAGACTTCGCCACAAACGCGCGCTCCATCATGGCTTTTGAAATGCCCATCGCGTTGATTGGGTACGCCGCTTTGTCGGTGGAAAGACATACTACTTTCTTGACACCAGCGTCAATGGCGGCGGTCAACACGTTATCTGTGCCAATGACGTTTGTTTTAACGGCCTCCATCGGAAAAAACTCGCAGGATGGAACCTGTTTCAGCGCGGCGGCGTTAAAAATGTAATCAACGCCAAACAACGCTGTCTTAACACTCTGCAAATCCCGAACATCGCCGACGCAAAACTTGATTTTGGGGCTGCGATAATGCTTTCTCATGTCATCCTGTTTTTTTTCGTCACGCGAAAATACGCGAATTTCTCCGATGTCTGTGTCTAAAAAACGCTTCAGAGCCGCGTTGCCGAATGAACCCGTACCACCCGTTATCAAAAGTGTTGCGCCTGTAAACATAATCTTTCCTCCAAGAAAATATCTTCCCTAATTTAATAGTTTTATCAACAAACACCGGCGTCTTATGAAGTACAATCAGCGGGCCGGTTTACGGAATTTTTTAAAAAAACTTTTCCAAACCTCGTGCAATTTTATTTTTACAAGCCGCCTGATCAACTTGGCAGCACCGTAATTCTTCAGTAAATTTTTTAAATGAGGGTTGAGGTGTTTCGATGAAAAAGGCTCCGCTTCCAGGTGCGGGTTTGTGAAATAATGTTTCAATACCTCGTGCCTGTAACTAGCTCCGGCTTTATGCTTTACGTCCACCCAGGATGCTTCGTACAGGTGTTCCGCAACACATTCCCCATCACTGACATTGATAGTCAGGATATTTGGAGCGAACACGGCGATATTGCCTTTGAGAAATTGCGTATTTCCTGTAAATTCAAGGGTACAGTGTTTTTGAAGCACATCGGTTATCCTGTCACAAATAGTTCCTCCGTCAGGGCTATATGCGCCCGCCGCGTAAGTATCCAAAATACGTTTTACAATGGCGTTACCAGCGACAGCACCTGTTATGCAGGCGTTAACACACGCAAACGACTCTATGCCCCAAAAAGCGTTGTAGACTAAAAAATCATCCAGCGATTTATGCAGAAACATATCTGTGTCCATATAGATACCGCCATGTTCGTAAAGTACCTTAAAGCGGAAATAATCCGCAACGAAAGCCCATTTTTCAGCGGCATACGCCGTCTTTGCGAACTCATTTCCGGCAATATCGCAGTTATCTTCGTTCCATTCTATTATTTCGTAATCCGGCAGACATTTACGCCACGATGCTATGCACATTTCAATAGTATCGCTTTTGACCTTGCCCCCAAACCAGCAATAATGAATTATTTTAGGAATAACGGGAACAGGCGTGGCATCGTAAATTGCTTCAATCGTTTTCTCTATCCCCGCGTTGTCATATTTATAATCGCGTAACGCCGCGCGGGCCTGTGATAGATTTTCAGGGCGTTCAAGCAGTGCTTTCAGTCCCTGGAATATACTTTCTTCATCGTTTTCGGTAACCCAGCCCCACCCTGGAAGAACTTCAGATACAATGCCAACGTCCGTCGCAATCACCGGCGTGCCTGTGATAAGCGATTCAATAAGGGTAATAGGCATTCCCTCATATATCGAAAATAAGCAGAATATATCCGCCGCGCGCATCAAAGGATATGGATTTTCCACATGCTCCCGCCAGATGACGTTATTTTGCAGCCCCAATTCAACGGCATATTCATTTAAATATTTTTCTTCGGAAGGTTCTCCTTTACCAACGAACATCCATTCAAAATCATAGCCCGCTTTCAATAATTTGTCGGCAACCCTCAGGCTCCTGTCAATGCCCTTCGCGGCATTTTCCAGCCTTGCTACAGTAATCAGCTTTAAGCGCTCACGTTTTCCAGAAAAACCTTGAGAAACATGTACTTCCTCCAATGAGCGGTTGTAAATCTTACTGCTATCGAACCTACTGCCGCACACTGAGCATTTATCACGTAAATCAGGGTACAGGCTTATAAATCCATCCATGCTCCGTTTGGAAACGAAAACAACCCGGTCAAAACTGCGGTATAGTACCCCATCGTCCTCGGAAAACGATTCTGTGAGTTTGCTTGCTTTTCTCCATTTATCGTAGTCTGTTGGTATCCATTGAATTTTTAGCGCGTTATCAAGTTTTGCCACAGAGTGTCGAAACCATGAGTTTTCAAACGGAACGCATACAATATCGCTCGCTTCAACGTGCTCGCCAAGCCCCTTCACTTGGTCATGCCAGTGTTCAGGCCTGCGGAGCCTGATAAAGCGAACATACGAGAAACGCTGCGTAATTGCCGCCTCAGGTTTTTTGAACGAAATGATTTTTATTTGACGCCCCAAGTTGTGATATAGGAATTCCACCTGATCAAGTGTTGTAAAATGAGCGCCGCCTTTATAATTTACGTCATCCATAGTAAATATGAGCGCCCGATTCATTCACACACGCTCCTGACTGCATTATCGCACTTACCCCGCAGCGTGTAAACCGGAAACAAGCCGAACAGTCGACCGGTTTTTTTCTCTTTATCATATTGGGTTTTCCAGACAGGTATACCGGCAAAGTAAATTTTTTTCTTGTAGGCTTTTTCTTCGATTTTTACAAGCCCAAAAAACAGCCTTCGCGCAACGCCACTCAAAAGCCCCGATTGCAGCATGACAAATGCTCTCTTTAATTCCGGTGGGAAATCTTCGGACGACAATCCTTCGCGTTTTATAAAATCTCGCGCCATGTCGTAAATGTCGCCATGCCTTTTCGTATCTGTTCTATCCAGCGCCGCTTGCGCAAAGTTTATAAACATTTCCAGAGCATACCCGCGATATTCACCTAAGAAATTATTTTTTTTTAGGTAGTCGTAATATTCAATGGCTATTTTTAAAACATCAGCGCTGTGAACGGATTTTTTACGTGATATGTTGCTCATAATACTGTTCGATCGGATACGGTAATTGTATAACTCGCCTGGAATAAAGGCGATAGTTTTCGCATGGAGGCAATAAACACGCCAAAAATATTCATCCTCACTATACAGGCCTTCGGGAAACCATATAGCGTGCGTTTGTAGAATATCGCGGCGATAAATTTTGTTCCATACACATGGATTTGTGCGCCGGACAACGCTTTCAGTTATTGACTGGCTGCCTTCCGCATTTATTCTAAAATAACTCGAAGTACGCTTCTTCTTTCCATTCTCCAAAACCTGGCTTGTTCCACACATCGCCATATCCGCGTTACTTGACTCAATCGCAGCCAGCAACATTTCGCAGAACTTCGGCTCCACAAAATCGTCAGAATCACAGAACATGACGAACGGGGCAGATGAGTTTTCAATTCCGGTATTTCGTGCGGCAGACAACCCGCCGTTCTTTTCGCGGCGGACTATTTTCATTCGCGCATCAGCAGCAGCGTATCTTTCAGCAATAGACACAGATTTATCTGTTCCGCAATCATCAACTAGCACGATTTCGACATCGTGTAATGTTTGCGCGGAAAGCGATTCCAAACACTGAGCAATGTATTTTTCAACATTATAAATCGGCACGACAACAGATACTTTAAATTTCATATTGCAAACACGTTCCTCGCCGCCGCACCGGTTATGTCCGCTGAGGCATTATCAACCAGGCCTTTTCAATAAACTAACCCAAATTAACCACGCGAGCTTCAATTACAAGCTCGTGATTATGTAAAGATTAATAATGTGCCAAAAACCAACGTTTTTGATTATATGATGATAAATCCTAAATCGCAATCCATAAAAGCAATTCAGCTGTCACCGCCCAAAGACAGTGCAAGCTGAGTTTACTACTCTCTAGTAGCCTTCAGGGTTGCGCATATGCCATTCCCAGGCTGTTTGTATTATCTTGTGTATGTCTGCATACTGTGGAGTCCAGCCAAGAATTTTCCTAGCCTTTTCCGTTGATGCTCCGATTTGAGACGGGTCTCCGGCACGCCGCGATTCTTCTTTCACCGTGATGTGTTTGTCTGTGACTTTTCGAGTTGCTTCGATAATCTGCCTTACGGAAAAGCCAGCGCCGTTGCCCAGGTTAATTTTTTGGCTTTTTTGTTCCGTGCCAAGATAATCCAGCGCCAGCAAATGCGCCTGCGCCAGGTCGGAAATATGAATGTAGTCGCGCACGCACGTCCCATCAGGCGTGGGATAATCCGTTCCATATATGGAAATATGAGGGCGCTTGCCCATTGCCGCTTGCAGAACAAGAGGTATAAGATGCGTTTCAGGGCTATGATCTTCGCCCAGCGTGCTTGTAGCACCGCAGGCGTTGAAATAACGTAACGCCACGTGCTTCACACCGTAAGCGACATCGAAGGAGTCTAAAATATGTTCCACAAATAATTTTGACAAGCCATACGGAGACGTAGGCTTTTGCGGATGCGACTCGTCCATTGGGAGATACTGAGGTTCGCCATACACGGCGGAAGTTGAAGAAAAAACAATTTTAGTGACACCTGATGCACGCATTGCGTCAAGCAATTCAATTGACCCAGCCACGTTGTTTCTGTAATACTTTGCCGGATCTGCCACCGATTCTGGCGCGACACTAAACGCCGCGAAGTGGATTACGCTTCCGATATTGTACTTTTCAAAAATTTCCACCAAAAGCTGCCGGTTTGCTATGCATCCCTCGTAAAACACCGCGTTTTTATGAACAGCTTTCCTGTGCCCCGAAACAAGAGAGTCAAGGACAACAACTTTCCTGCCTTTTTCACAAAGCGCCTCGACTGTCGCGCTGCCGATATATCCGGCCCCTCCGGTAACAAGTATTTCAGACACCAGCGCCTCTCTCCTTACGATTATTTATATTCAATTCAGGAGTCTCGAATATTTCCCCATAATTTATCATACGCTTCAATTTTAACAGACCAACGTTTGATATAATATGCTAATCCTTGTCTGGACTGGAGGAAATGAAAAATAATGGGGCAGATTCAGATAATAGTAGAAGGAATGACGGCCAGCGGAAAATCCACGGTGGTTAATTTGCTGGCCGAACGGCTCGGTTTTGACGTCATGCCAGAAGAATTCCGCGATCAGTATGACCTTTTAAGCCGCTTTCATCACGACAGGCGCTGGGCCTTTCCAATGCAATTGAATTTTTTGGTGACACGCTTCGCACAATACCTGTGCGCCTCGGAAGAAAATAAGTATATTATGGATCGCAGCATTTTTGGCGACAAAGTCTATGCCATGCTTTACTACAGGCAGGGTTATTTTAAAGACAGCCAATACGGCTGTTATCTCACACTTTACGATACTCTACTCAAATACACAAGCACCCCTCGGCTATTGATACTGATCCGATGCCCGTTTGAAGAAATCATGCGCCGTATCCACGCGCGGGGACGCGAAGACGAATTGGCGGCCGGAGAGGAATACTGGCGCGCTCTTTACGACGCTTACGTTCCGTTTATCGACTTCGTGAAATCCGAGACGGATATTTCAAACTACATGGTTTTAGATCTATCTGACCCGCAGTTCATCAAAACGCCATCGCGAGTAGACAGCTTTATCAATGACGTCAAGGCGTTTTTCCCCGATAAATTCAGCAAGGGATAAACAGGGGTATGAAAAGTTCAAAACCCAAGGGAAATTATGACGTCATTATAATTGGAGCAGGCCCGGCAGGGGTTTTCGCCGCCAGAGAACTGATCGGTCAGGGAAAAAAGGTTTTGATCGCCGACAAAGGCAAGCTGATCGGAGATCGCAAATGCCCGATAGTGAATGGCGAGATCAAAAACTGTTCCAAATGCGGCACGTGCGCCATCGTATCGGGCTGGGGAGGCGCAGGCTCGGCCTCGGACGGCAAGCTGACGCTCACGACCGGCTTCGGAGGCAACCTTGAAGAATATATCGGACGCGCCGAGCTTCTTTCGATGATCGGGTACGTGGACGACATATTTGTGAAGTTCGGAGCGGATCCCAATTACTACGAAGTCAGCGGCGAAACGGCCCGCGAAACAATTCGCGTGGGCGCGCAGGCTGGACTCCGCGTGCTTCCCGCGCGTATCCGCCACATAGGCACGGACGCGTCGCGCGAGGTACTGAACGCCATGTACGAAAACCTTGTTCAAAAATGTGACATTCGCATGTCTTCTTTCGTTGAGGACATTATCATAAAAGATGGTGCGGCTGTTGGAATCAGATTCGCGGACGGAACGGAGGCCATGGGAAATTACGTTCTAACAGCGCCGGGCCGTGAAGGCGCTCCCTGGCTTGAAAAAATCGTAAGCAAGCTCAAGCTGCCCATAGCGTCCATGCCCGTAGACATCGGCGTGAGAGTCGAAGTGCCGGACAGCGTTTGCGAAAACCTCACTCGTGAATTTTATGAAGTAAAATGCCTCTATAATACCCCAACTTTCGACGACAGATGTCGCACGTTTTGCATGAACCCATCGGGATTCGTTGTGCACGAATACAACAAGGCCAACCATCTTGTCACGGTCAACGGGCACAGCTTGAAAAGCAAAAAATCAGGCAACACAAATTTCGCCATTTTGGTTACGAAAAATTTCACTCAGCCATTCAGCGACCCCATAGGCTACGCAACGCACATCGCTAAACTGGCCAACATGCTTGCCGGAGGCAGCATCCTTGTGCAGCGCCTCGCTGACCTGAAAGATGGGAGGCGCTCAACCCAATCCCGCATCAACCGAGGCATGGTGGAACCCACCGTTTCAGCCGAGCCAGGAGACCTCAGCCTCGTACTGCCGCACCGCTACGTCACGGACATAGTAGAGTTTCTGGACGCCCTGAACCACGTCATACCTGGTGTCAACCACGGGGACACCCTGCTCTACGGTGTGGAAATAAAATTGTATTCATTGCGTTTGGAACTCAAAAAAAACCTCGCGGTTCCATCAATAAAAAACCTGTGGATGGCCGGAGACGGCGCAGGAGTCAGCCGCGGTATCATCCAAGCCGCAGCCAGCGGCGTAGTCGCCGCACGCGCAATGTGCGAAATGGTATAATATACCAATTAACAATAAGGAGGTCAGTCCATGCATATTACCTCGTTATCAAACGGCTACCTGCAGCCAGCCTATAATGCACAGCAAATCGTTGAACCCGTTGATAGAATACGGGATCCGTCTGCGGTGTCGGCTGTTCACAGGCAGCAAGCACAAATACATAGCGAACAGGAATTAAAAAACAACTATGGGCCAGACGCCAGAGCATCGACAACGTACCGTTACTCAGTCGGAGCGGATGGTAACCGTTATATTTCCGGCGCGTCTGTGTCGATTGAGGGCGAACTTTCAGACGAGGCGTTAAGCGAGCAAGCTAACGGCGATGAACGCGGGAAAGCGAATGCCAACCCCAAAAGCGAGATAAATAATAATGACCTCAGCCCTGAGGAAGAAGCTGTCGTGCGCGAGCTTCAGCGCACAGAGCAGGAGGTTATAGCCCACGAAGCGGCGCATCAGGCCGCCGGCGGAGGGCTGGCTGGCGCGGTGTCCTATTCTTACACGCGTGGGCCTGATGGCAGAAATTACATAACTGGCGGCGAAGTGCCGATTAAAATGCCCGCCAGCGACGACCCGGAACAAACTCTGCGCGACATGGAGCAAGTACAGAGGGCGGCAATGGCCCCAGCCAACCCATCACCACAGGACGCTCAGGTTGCCGCAAAAGCCGCCGCGAAGGCAGCAAGCGCCAGACAGGAATTGGCCGCAGAAAGAGCCAGAAGCTCAGACGAAGAAAACAACCCTAGCTTATCAGGAATTTCTTCCGTAAGGGCCGGGCTTATGTTTGAAAATCTTCACGGGGAATATCATGAACATGAGCATCATCATCATGAAGATGAAGATCATCACCATGCCGATGCGCTTCATCCAGTCGAAGTCTACAATCGAAACATGTCAAGCCGTGGGCTGTGGACTTTGAGCCGTGGATTTGAACAGGCGCAGCAAATCAACGAAATGGCTGGTATTGCGCAGCGTATTAACGTGGCCGCGTGATATTTGCCATACACATATACAGTAAAGGCCCCCGCAAAACGCGGGGGCCAGTTTTTTATTTACTCTCATCACACCTACCGATAAACCAGCGTTTCGTCTCCCGGGTAGCGTAGTGTGTATTCAACGGCGATTCTGGCGGTTTCGCCGGGTTGGAGTGTCATTCGCCACGTCAGGCGGTTTTCGTCGTCCTGAAGCTCCGGCGCGGGGTCGATTTTCACATCCTCAAGCAGTATTCTTTCATCAGCCGGATGCGGCAGGCGGTCGCGGACTTCGATTTCCTGCTCCGTGTCCATGTTGTTCGTGACTTCGATTGTGTAACCGCGCGTGTCTGTCCTCCCCTGCCATGTGGTTCCAGTTACGCCTGCGGAGCGACGTTTTTCAGCCGTTACGCGCTGCGCCATGCCGAACGGCAGAGTTCCCTGAAGGCCAAAATCCGCTATATTTGTCCCGCCGGAGGTTACGCCGTCAATGTAGAGAGCCGCAGGCCCCGGTAAAAACGCGTCCGGCACAACGTCAAGGTCGGCTACTATCCAGGCTTCCCGATTCAGTTCGGGAATGGCTATCAAAAGCGGCGTGCTTGAAAACTCGAACTGGCCCAGCTCAACGCTTGTAAGCACTCCATCGCCTTCAATCCGCCCGCTGCCCGTTATGGACACGTTTGCAAGCGTTGAGGTGATTGTCGCGCAGATTTGTAACCCCCAAGTCGATACCAACTCGCTCAACAGGAGCCATTGCAAAGCTACTCGGCCGGTCAAAGTCAACCTGTGATCTAAAGCGCATCACTTCTCTCTCAGCAACTCTCTCGGCCAACCTTACGGTCAGGGGGCGCAGGTTCGGCGCTGTTACGGCAAGGGATGGGGCGCGTGAGTGAAATGAGAAATCGCCTTCCAGGTCGAGCCCAGTTCTCTGGCTGACCATTGCGAACATCACAGCATCGATGTCGCCGGTTTCGCTGTTCAGGTTGATATCGTAGCGCACGCTCCATCTGGCGTAATTCGTGCGGGCTTCGAATAAAATCGGCTCCGCCGTGGGCGCGGTTCCTCTGATACGCAGAATATCCCGCAAAACCAGCGGCGCAATTCGCGGCCTGCTCAGATCGTCTCTTTCCAGTTCGGCGCGCAGTGTCTGCAGCTCTTCCAGAATTTCGCCGTATTCCCTCCGCGCGTTTTCTTTTTCGAGCTCATGCTCTGCCAGAGTCAGCTCGTATTGAAGGCGCTTTTCCCATTTCCTGTCAACAAGGTCGATCACTTTGTCAATGTAGCCGAGAAGCTCCACGCCGCTGGCCTCGAGCGCAAATGTTTCGTGAATCATGCTCAGCACGTGGTTCGCCGCGTTTATGCGCCCTTACAGCAGCCTGATCTCTCGCCGCTTTTCCGTGTAGGCTCCTTCCAAAACTTCCAGCCGTTCTTCCATGGCGGCTCTTTCCTCAGGCTCCAGCACCGGAGCGGGGTCAAGCCGCACCTCTTCCTGAATCACGTCCACGCGCAGGGATGCCACTCCCCGTTGCAGAGCGCGAACGCTCTCCGACAAAAAAGTGACGGGCAGGGTGAATTCAAAATCCCCTTCTTTTTCAAGTTCCAGTTGAAATACGAACCTGGCCCCCGACGGGTAAAAATCCACGCTCAAAACCTCCGGGCTTAGGGCCGCAAAAGCCCCGCCGCTGGAGAACAAAACCAGCAAAAGAGAACTCAAAAAAACGATTTTTCTTCCGTACATAAAAACACTTCCAATCTCAGGTTTTCGCCTTGTATTCGTGCTTACGCTCTTACGCTTTCCTACCGGTAAACCAGCGTTTCGTCTCCAGGGTAGCGTAGCGTGTATTCAACGGCGATTCTGGCGGTCTCGCCGGGTTGGAGCGTCATTCGCCATGTCAGGCGGTTTTCGTCGTCACGAAGTTCGGGGGCAGGGTCGATTCTCACGTTTTCTAGAGTGATTCTGTCGTCGGCAGGCAGAGGCAGGCGGTCGCGGACTTCGATTTCCCGCGCCGTGTCCATGTTATTTGTGACGTCGATTGTGAAACCGTTTTGGAGCGTGCCGGTTCGACCAAGCCATGTGGTTCCAGTTACGCTGACGGAGCGTCGTTTTTCAGCCGTCACTCGTTGCGCCATGCCGAACGGCAGGGTCTCCTGAAGGCCCATTTCCGGTATGTTCGTTCTGCCGGAGGTTACGCCGTCAACATAAAGAGCCGCCACGCCCGGCAAAAACGCGTCCGGTATCGCGTCAAGCCTGGCCACTATCCAAGCTTCCCTGTTTTGTTCTGGGATGACTATTAAAAGCGGCGTACTTGGAAACTCAAAGCGCCCAAGCTCCACGCTTGTAAATAGCCCATCGCCCTGAATACGCCCGCTGCCTCTTATGGACACGTTCGCAAGGGTTGAAGTTATCTCGCGCCCCTGTCGCACCTCCAACATCATATCCGGGACAGGAGCAAAAGCCGCCATTTCCATGTCAACGCTTCTCCCGAGCCTAGCGGTAGGTGCTGGAACAGCGATATCTCTTCCGGCAAGCCTCACTGTCAAAGGCCGCAAATGGGGAGCTGCTATGGCAAGGGACGGCGCGCGGGAGTGGAATGAAAAATCGCCTTCCACGTCAAGCCCTGTCCGCTGGGCAACCATTGCGAACATCACGGCGCTGACCTCACCGGTTTCGCTGTTCAGGTTAATGTCGTAACGCGCGTTCCACCAGGCGTCATTCGTACGGGCCTCGAACAAAATCGGCTCCGCGCCGTAGGCCGAGCCTCTCACCCGCACAATTCTTGACCTGTCCGGCATGGATTCTTCCAGCTCATCCCTCCGTATATACAGGTCTTCAAGAGCTTCTCTGTATTCCCGCAGCGCGTTTTCTTTTTCAATTTCAAGGTCAACCAGCGCAAGTTCGTATTGCAGACGTTTCTCCGACGCTCTGTCAACCACTCTGTCGATGTGTCCCATAAGCTCCCTGCCGCCTACTTCGACCGTGATAGTTTCGTGAATCATACGCAGTGCGTGATTTGTCGCATTTATGCGCCCTTCCGTCAACCTGACTTCACGCCGCCTTTCCGCAACGACTCTCTCAAGTGCTTCCACTTCTGGCAGGGCAGCCGGCCTTACTCGTATCGTTTCCGCTCGCATGGAAGCTGCGCCTCGCTCAAGCGTCCGCACGGTATCAGCCTGGAAAGCGCCGGGCAATGTGAATTCAAAATCTCCTTCCCTGTCCAGTTCCAGCTGAAAGACGAATCTAGCCCCCGACGGATAAAAATCGACGCTGACTACCTCCGGTTCTGCGGCGGCAGCGGTCGTGAAGAAGACTGACAAAATCAGCAGAGAGCACAAAACCAAACATTTTTTCCTGTACATAAAAACACTCCTCTCAGTTTTTTAACAAAAAGCTCTCAGCGCCCAAAAAACAAGGGCTACGAGTCATTGATTCCTGAAGATAATTTTTGAGCAGCAAAAGGCTGCAATTTATACGCTCTTCTGCTTGGTGTAAAGAATAATCGCGATAAATTCCAGGGGTTCATCGCCAGCGTTTTTCATGAAGTGAGCGTGTCCGTCCGGGCAAATATGGCAATCCCCCTCCTCCAGAGTTACTTCAACGCCGTCATCAGAAATAATTCCCCTACCTTTTAGTATATAGTAAGCTTCCATATCTCCTTCGTGAGTATGGTTGACACCACAGCCGCCAGGTTCAATGATTACCTTTGCAAACGCCCTACCTGCGCCCCTTGCCTCCTGCTCGGTAAGAAAGTTAAATATAGTGATATTGCCTATGACGCCTCCCTGATTAGAGACTACTTTGGCTTCAATTTCCGATTTCCTTTTGATCATGACGGACTCTCCTTATATTTAGAAATTTTTAAGCTAAAAAGTTTACAGCCAGAGCCGCTGGCTCTTTTATGAATAAAAAACGACCCGCACCCCGCACAAAGCAGAGCCACGAGTCGTTGATTTTAATGTGATTCTTTTCCGCAAGTTACATTTCTTTCTGCTTACTGTAAAGGACAATCGCAATAATTTCCAGCGGAACATCTCCGACGCTTTTCAGGGAGTGGGAGTGCCCGTCTGGACAAATATGGCAATCGCCTGCTTCCATCGTTACTTCCGTGCCGTCGTCGGAGACAAGCCCCTTGCCTTTAAGTATGTAATAGGCTTCCATATCGCCTTCGTGCGTATGCGTGCCAACGGAGTTGCCCGGCTCGATAACTATTTTCGCAAACAGCCTGCCGCAACCTCTTGCTTCCTGTTCGGTCATAAAATTGGTTATCGTAACATCGCCTGTGCCGCCTCTCAGGTTGGAAACTACCTTGGCCTCAATTTCGGATTTTCTTTTAATCATGACAGGTTCTCCTCCGTTAGAAAAAATTTAAGCGAGATTCTTCAAATGAATGTTCACAACGATAACCCATTTAATGCGAAATATCAATCTGAAATGCCGAACTGAAACGCCAGAAAGCCAGTTCAAAAATTCACGACGCCATTACAGGTAGGGCGCTTCTCAAAATGACTTCGGCCCTTTCGCTTAGGTCGTAAAGCCCAAAGTCATCGGGAAGGAACGGGGCGGGAAATTTTCTGGAAAAACGCTGCCCTAAAATTCCGTTCAGGCGGGTGGCCAGGGTGGACTGAAGCAGGCGCTCCTCGTCCGAGTACATGTGCCTCAGTTCGTCCATAAGCAACGGATTCATGCGGAGAAAATGCTTCTGTCGCCATTGCTCCGCTGTGTGAAAAGTTTTACACGCGGCGATTTTCACGCGGCTTTCACCGCTGGAGCGTAGCTTGTGGCGCTCGAACGCCGCCTCGGCCAGACGTTTTTCAGATTCGTTTTTCACAAAAACGTGTGAGATACATTGAGAGGACAAGCCTTCGCAGCAACCGTAGCGGTTTAAGAAAATATCCAGCAGCTGCCCATAACTGAGCGAATGCGGAGCATACTCCACCATAACCGCTTCAACATGGTCTCCCAAATCTTTATAAGACGGTTTTTCGTACCGCCCGCCGGAATAGCCCGCAACAGTCCTCCACACGCCTTTTTCGATGCCAAACCGAGGCTCAGAATCAAAGAAACGCTCCATACCAAAGAGCGCGAAATCTAAGCGTAACGGTATCATTCTGTCGATGCGGGGCAGGGAGACCATAGCCAATTCAAACCTCAGGGCCAAACAAGCTCACTTCCTCGTAAATCTTTCAGATATTGTAATTTCGCGGTTAGAATACTATCTCATACCTGCGTTGCGCAGACAAAAGCAAAAATCCTTACGCAACGCAGGTAAACTGCGCAATTACTTCATCGTAGCCCTATGTGCTTTCGGAAAAATTCCTCCATCGCCCTGTAAAAGTAAAACCGATTTTCCTCGTTGCGGAAGCCGTGCCCTTCGTTTTCCTTGACAATATACACGACGTCCTTGCCAGCATTCCTCACGGCCTCAACTATCTGGTCGGACTCAGCTTGGTTGACACGCGGGTCGTTCGCACCTTGCGCAACAAGCAGAGGGATTCTTATTCTGTCAGCGTGAAAAACTGGTGATACGGCCCTGAGAAGCTCTTCGTCATATACAGGATGACCGATCATTTCGTACTGCATTTCGCGCATGGGTTCCCAGTATGGCGGAATACTTTCCAGCAGCGTGAAAATGTTGGATGGGCCAACGAAACTCACAGCTGCGGCGAAAAGATCAGGCGTAAACGTAGCGCCCGCCAGAGCGGAATATCCTCCGTAGCTTGCTCCGTAGATTGCTATGCGCTCAGGGTCAGCAACGCCTTTTTCTATCAACCACTTGACGCCATCAGTTACGTCATTTTGCATATCCCCGCCCCATTGCCTGAAGCCAGCCTCCCAAAAAGCCCTGCCGAAGCCGGTAGAACCTCGGAAGTTCACTTGAAGCACAGCCGCGCCACGGTTGGCCAAAAACTGCACCTCCGGGTCAAAGCCCCACACATCGCGCGCCGAGGGGCCGCCATGTGGAATAGTTACAATTGGCAGCCCAACACCCTCCACGCCAAGCGGCAGAGTAAGATAACCCTGTATTTCCAGGCCATCCCGTGACGTGAACCTGATCGGCGTCATGCGGGCCATATATTCTTCATTCAGCCAGGGCGCGAGGTCGGCCAGCTTTTCAATCTCGCCAGTCTCTCTATCGTAGAGGTAAAACACCCCTCTAGACCTATCGCTGTGGGTAGCGAAGACAACGCGCCTTTCATCGTCGTCCATGCTAGTCACGGAAACGTGGTGTTCTGGGAATTTTTCTTCCAGTGCTTCCTGAAGCTGCCTGCGCTCGTCGTCAAAAAAATGCATTTGCGTCTTGTCAACTGTGTAGGCCACACCGGTTATCACCCTGCGTTTTCTCGATGACAGCAGGCGACTAACGTCAACCTCCGGGTGCTCGAACACGAGGTCGAGAATTTTATTCGCGTCAGGGTCGAAGGTGAATATCCCCATCCTGTCTCTGTCAAGGTTCGATGCAACGTAAAGCAAGCGATTGTCGAAGCTGAACATAAGAGGCCAAAAGGCGTTTCTGAAACTGGTGGTAAGAAGCGTGCTGAAAGGCTCCTCCTCAGTTGGGCGGTAAAGAAGACTCCTGTTTACCCCGTCAGTCTGAATGGCTATTCGCAGCCTGCCGTCATGGTCGGTCATCCACCCGGTTATGTTGCCTGGGTTTTCAGCAATCAGAGTCAATTCGCCGGTTTCCAGATCGCAGCGGTAGACGTCGAAGACCTCAGGGTTGCTTCTGTTCATGGATATCAGGATATGGCGCGGATCCTGTTCGAGGTCGTCAATCACAAACGTCCTTACCCCAGGGAATGGCGTCAGAGATTTAGCTTCTTCGTCCGTGCTTCCGTCAGCACTCACCAGAAATAGATGAAAATTTTCATCCCCTCCGTCGTCGCGGCTGAACACGATGCGGTCGCTGCCCTTCCAGAAAAACCCGGAAAGATCGCGATCGGTTACTGACGTAAGGCGGCGCTCCTCTCCGCTCTCCAGATCGCGGACATAAATATTGAGGCGGCGCTCCCATGGCCTGAGAAACGCAAGCCTTTTCCCGTCCGGCGACAGTACAAATCTGGCTACCTCCGGATTACGGAAAAAATCTTCAACGGGGATCAGAGGCGGGAGATTCGCAGCACTTGACGCGAAAGGCGAGGTTAAAATAAAAAACGCGGCCGCGAGACACAAAATACCGTAATTCATATAATTCATTACACCCTCCATAAAGTATGGCGATTTACACCACGTTAATCTACACGCAAATGAGAAAAAATGTCATGCGAGCTTTTGCGGAAAGCGCCGCTAATGGCCATATCTGACAATGATCGCGTAGTCCCCGCCCAGCCCTGTGACGCCCACCCAATCGCCGCTTCCAATAGAGGCAGCTGACGAAGTCCCAACAGCAACAAAGCCGCCGGAAACCGCCGTTACAGAGGTGAAATGGTCGTTGCCGCCACCGCCGAAATTGCTTTTCCAGACGATATTACCGTCGTTGTCATATTTGACGGCTATCGCGTCACCGCCGCCATGTCCGGTTACGCCAACCCAGTCGCCGTTGCCGAAAGAAGGCCCGTGTGAATACCCCACCGCTACGAAGCCGCCAGAAAGCTCTGCCACAGAGGTGAAAGCGTCTGGCCCGGCGCCGCCGAAGTTATTTTTCCAGACGACATTGCCATCGTTGTCATATTTAACGACAATTCCGTCAGAGCGACCTCTTCCCATAAAACTCTCCCAGTCGCCGTTGCCGAAGGAGTCCTCCCGCGTCCAACCTGCGACAATGATTCCACTGGAAGCCGCCGCTACAGCAGTGAAAAAATCGTTGCCAGCGCCGCCGAAATTGTTTTTCCAGACGATGTTTCCGTCGTAGCCGTATTTGACAATGATAGCGTTAGCACCGCCTCTCCCTGTTACACCAGCCCAATCCCCACTTCCGAAGGACGGTGCAAATGAATACCCTACAGCAACAACTCCGCCAGGAACAGCCGCCACGGAGAGAAATCGGTCATCGCCCCTGCCGCCGAAGTTATTTTTCCAGACGATATTGCCGTCACTGTTATATTTGACGATGATCGCGTCAGAGCCGCCATTTCCCGTTACGCCAGCCCAATTTCCATTACCGAAGGAGCTTTCAAACGACCAGCCCACGGCGACAACACCGCCGGAAACTGCCGTTACGGAATTAAACTGATCATGCCCCCCGCCGCCGAAATTATTTTTCCAGACGACATTGCCGTCGTTGCCGTATTTGACAATGATCGCGTCAAAGTTGCCATTTCCGGCAACGCCCTCCCAATCTCCATTGCCGAAAGATGTTTCAAACGAATACCCCACCGCGACAATTCCACCGGAAACGGCCGTTACAGAAGTGAATCTATCGTAGCCGCTGCCGCCGAAATTGTTTTTCCAGGCGATATTGCCATCGCTGCCGTGCCTAACGATGATCGCGTCAAAACTTCCCCTTCCTGTGAAGTCCGCCCAGTCGCCGCTGCTGAATGAAGTTTCAAACGAATCCCCTACCGCGACAAAACCACCGAGAACCGCCGTTACTGATGTGAAATGGTCGCTGCCAGCTCCGCCGAAATTATTTTTCCATTCGATTTCGTAAGCCTGTGCGCCCGCCGCAAACGCAGCCAGCAAAACAAGCGCCGCCAGCATCTTGAATATTTTCTTCATGGTTATCCTCCTTGAATTGAACGCAGATTTGAGCATCTAATAATTATATCCGATGATTATAAGGCAGGGCGGACGGATTTGTAGCGCCTGACCACGTATAGTGAATTAAGCAAAGGGCCTAAAGTTAAGATAGCTGGAAACCAAGGTGCTGGCAACCTATAGCGATTTGAGCATTTAGAGCCATTGGCTCTTTTATTAACAAGTTTTTGCGCGTCTCCATAATGGTTTCAGCATTGAATTTCATGTTCATGACTATGCAAAGCGCTATAAGATTTCTAAGTTAATTCGCTATATCGTCGCCATTTTGCCTGCTAATACTTTATACTGACTTGGTGATACGCTGAAAGGCGTCAGGCAGGTCTGTCGGATAAACCTGCCATGCAAAAATGCAAAACAAAATTTGTGAAAGGAATGTCGGGGCGACTCGGCTGAAAACACCATGAAAATAGCATTGTTGACCAATGGCCCTGGGGAACTCTGGGGCTGGGTTCGTCCGGTCATCACGGAACTTCGCAGAAGGGGGCATTCGGTATCGCTGTGGTTGCTTCCGTGCCAGTTCGCGTCTGGACATGAACGCGCGGTGGCGTCCAGCTTCGGCGCTGACAAACTGGAAGGCCCGTGCAGCAGCACCTGGATGTGGAACGCCCTCGCTCAGGAAAAAACGGACTGCGTCTTGCAGCTGGGCGGCGACCTCCTTTTCGGGCGGCGCCTAGCCGAGCGCGCCGGAGCGCCGCTTTTGTGCTATTCCTACGGATTCAAAAAAGGGATGCGGCACGCGCGAGTCTTCACCGCGTATCGGAGCATGGCAGAAGACATAAGCGATAAGTTGAAGACCCCAATTCAGGTGATAGGCGATCTGGTAAAAGACTCCCTGTCGCTGGAAGCAGGCAAGGAATCGCCTGTCTCTGAAAGAGGCGATGGCCCCCGCGTTTTACTTTTCCCCGGCAGCCGAGCGCCGATAAGAAAATTGTCATTCAAATGGTTCGCCAAAATAACAAGGCACGTGAAAGCCCGCATTCCCGATGTGCAATTCACAACGATGTTCGCGCCCTTCGTGCCAGAAAACGAAATCTCCGTCTGGGAGGATGCCGGACTCAATCCCGTTAAAAGCGTAGCCAGCACAGCCGCTTCGATCATGAGAGCCTCCGACTACGCTCTTACGCAGCCCGGAACCAACACTTTGGAGATGATGCACTGCGGTCTGCCTGCACTTGTCGCCATACCTTTCGCCTTTCTGGACGCAGCTCCCATAGGCGGCCTAGCAGGGCTGATATCCAGCATACCGATGGTTGGCACAGCCTTGAAAAAATGGAAATTGCGGCGGCACATGGAGCAGCACGGAGGGTTTATTTCGTGGCCAAACAAGATCGCGGAACGGGCGATCATCGACGAGGTCGTGGGTGACATCACCCCCTACGACCTAGCCGAGCGCATAATGTCTTCCATTAAAAACGAGTCAAAGCTCTCCCGCGTCCGCGCCGAACTTCTGGAACTCTCCGGCAAAGGCGGGGCTACATTACGTTTGTGCGATGCGATAGAAAAAGCGGTTTATAAATAAATTAACTCACTTGGACTTGGATTGCTCCGCCAGTCGCATCAAGGCTTTAACAACTTCATCTATTGCCGTAAATGGATTTTTTATTTTGGAGCCAATTCTATTACCCGAAAGTCTTGCCACGTTTTTGTATGCTGTGGCAAGACAAGCTTCTGTATTGGCGAAATGATCACTATCGCTTTTATTGTATTCTGGCATACATTTTTTAAGTTTCTTCAACAGGTCAGAAGCAGATATCTCCACCGTAAGCTCTTCAAAATGGAGAAGCAACCACAATTCAAAACATGGAGAGGACGGAATAGCATAAAAACCGATTTTATTTCCCTGGTCATTTTTTAAATTCACGATCTTTTGCCATTGCGTTGGCAATTGCTTCTGCGAAATTTGGATGGTCATCTTCATCGAAAACACAAAAAACCTTTTCCCACCTATTATTTTCGAAGCAATAATCGTATGCAAACTCAACCACCTGCAAAGATTCGGTGCCAT